>TARA_R110001606_G_scaffold6993_13_pt1 | contig 50496 bp, 45 predicted proteins | sample TARA_R110001606 | Tara Oceans TARA_R110001606 (sample SAMEA4398315) | marine metagenome | biome: Polar Biome; feature: [SRF] surface water layer (ENVO:00010504); material: water (ENVO:00002006), including particulate matter (ENVO:01000060) such as... | depth 5 m
AGAAGCCGATGCCTTCGAGGCCGCCCGCCGCTTCCTCTCCTACCTGCCGCCCTCGGTCCACGACCTGCCCGAGCGCACAGCCCCCCGCGACGACCCGAAGCGCAAGGAAGACTTCCTCCTCTCCATCGTGCCGACCGATGGCAAGACACCCTACAAGCCGCGCAAGATCATCGAGGCAACGGTCGACCGGCACAGCTTCTTCGAGATCGGCCATGACTGGGGCCGCGGCATGGTCTGCGGCCTTGCCCGCATCGATGGCCACCCGGTCGGCCTGCTCGCAGGCGACCCCTTCTTCCTCGACGGCGCCTGGACCGCCGATGTCTGCGACAAGGTCACCCGCCACATGGACCTCTGCTCCATGTTCCACCTGCCAGTCATTCACTTCGTGGATTGCCCCGGTTTCGCCGTCGGCGTGAAGGCGGAAACCGCCGGCGTCACCCGCGCCGGCGTGCGCGCCATGACCGCTATCTATCAGGCCAGCGTGCCCGTCTGTTCCGTGGTCATCCGCAAGGCTTATGGCCTTGCCGGTTCGGCCATGATGAACCAGTCAAAGACCAAGTGGCGCTATTGCTGGCCCAGCGGCGACTGGGGCAGCCTGCCCATGGCCGGCGGCATCGAGGCGGCCTTCCGCAAGGAATTGTCGGAAGCGGAAAATCCCGAAGAGCTGAAAGCTGCACTCTACAGGAAGTTCGAAGCCATCCGCTCGCCCTTCCGTACCGCCGAAAGCTTCCTTGCCGAGGAAATCATAGACCCCCGCGACACACGGCCCCTGCTCGTCGACTTCATCCACCATGCCGCCCGCATCATGGAACCCGGCGAATACCGCCACGGTTACCGGCCCTGACCTCAAGCCCCTAACGCTCCGGCGTTTCCCATTCCGCTGGTGGCACGTTCCGGCGGCGCAGGCGCAGCGCCAGTCCGACCGAGACCCCAACCCCGATTGCAACGGTCAGATCCGCCACCACTGTCAGCACAAGCGTCAGCAGGAGGAGCAGCCGGTCAGCCATCGGCGCCGCGAAATAGGTTTTCCATTTGTGCGGCTCGCTCATGTTCCAGGCCGTCAGGATCAGCAGGCCCGCCAACGCCGGCATGACGAGGTAACCGGCCAGCGGCGCCGCCACCAGCATGGCCAGCAGGATGACCAGCGCGTGCACAATGCCTGCAACCGGCGTCTTTCCCCCGGCGCGGACATTGGTGGCCGTGCGCGCGATGGCGCCCGTGGCAGGGAGTCCTCCGAACAGGGACGAGGCGACATTCGCAAAGCCCTGTGCAAGAACTTCGGCATTCGGGCGGTGATGGCCGCCAGTCATCTTGTCAGCCACCATCGCAGACAAGAGCGATTCAACGCCCGCCAGGAAGGCAATGACGAGTCCAGACGGCAGCAATTCCAGCACGCGGTCCAGCGAAATCGCGGGGATGGAAGGCATAGGCAAATGGCTTGGCAAAGCGCCGAAACGCGACCCGATGGACTCCACCGGCAAGGCCATCACCATCGCAGCGGCCGAGGTCAGGCCCACCGCCACGATCAGCCCGGGCGCGCGCGGTGCCAGCCGGCGGAGCAGGACGATCAGGGCAACCGTGACGAGGCCAATCGCCAGCGCCGGATAGCTCGCCGTCGCGCGCGCCTCCCACAAGGCTGGCAGTTTCTCCAGGAAATCGGCGGGCAGTGCCTCGACCGAAAGGCCAAACAGGTCTTTGAGCTGGCTCGTCGCAATGATCACCGCAATGCCGATCGTGAACCCGTTGACCACGGCTTCGGGAACAAGGCTGATCAGGTTGCCGACCCGCAACAGGGCCGCCACCAGGAGGATGAGCCCCGCCATAAATGTCGCCAGAACCAGGCCATCATAGCCATGCTGTGCAATCACGCCGAACACGACAACGATGAATGCGCCCGTCGGCCCGCCGATCTGAACCCGGCTGCCTCCCAGCAGGGAGACGAATAAACCCCCGACAATCGCTGTCACGATTCCCGTCGCCGGGTCTGCGCCGGACGCAATGGCAATCGCCAGGCTCAGCGGCAAGGCAACCATGGCCACCGTGATCCCTGCCATGACATCATCCAGGAAAAGCGACCAGGAATATTCCTGCAGCGTGGTGAGGATCTTGGGTTTCATGGTATGTGAACTTGCCTGACTGAGGCTCTCAGCTAGCACAATATGCATGCCTGCGTATCGCACCCTGATGCCGCATCTGCGCCAGGACCAGCACATTTCGAGCGCGATCTTGCCTTTATTCAGGTTTCATGATGGCTCTGTGTCATCTGTGGAGGGACCATGATCATGAAGATACGCACATTCCTGCTGGCGGCATCGGCCGCCCTGGCGCTGGCCGCCTGCGGCGGGCCGAGCGGTTACGACCGCGCCGAGATGGCCGAGTCCATGGCCGCGCCGCCTCCAGCGCCGGTGATGAGCGAACAGGCCTATGACGGCGCGCCGATGAAACAAGCCGTCGGCGGTGAGGCCCCGGCCGACACAGCCGTCCAGCAATACATTGCGTATTCCCATTCCCTCGGCCTGCGCCTGCCGGTCGCAGCCATCGAACCGGTCATGCAGGGCCACATTGCCGCCTGCAGTGCGGCTGGCCCGGCCAAATGCATCGTCACCAATTCCTACTTGAACGCCTGGTCGGAGGATGAATCGTCCGGCTCGCTGAACATCCGTGCGACACCGGACTGGATCGAATCCTTCCTGAGCGGTGTTGATGCGGAGGCTGAACAGGTCAAGGGGGAAGTCACGTCACGCCAGACAACGGCTGAAGACCTCACGGTCACGATCATCGATACGGATGCACGCCTGCACGCACAGGAAGCGCTGCAGAAACGGATTGAAAATCTTCTGGAAAACCGCCCCGGCGATCTTGGGGAATTGCTGGAAACCGAGCGCGAGCTGGCCCGCGTCAATGGCGAGATCGATTCGCTGAAATCCTCGATGAAGGCGCTGATGCAGCGGGTGAACATGAGCCAGCTTTCGGTCAGCTACGAGACCAAGCGCAACCCGGTCTCATCCGGCGCGCTCAGCCCGCTGGGCGATGCCTTCGGCGGATTCTTCTACAACCTGTCGAGCGCGCTCGCTGCCGTGATCACCGCTTTCGCCGTCGGCCTGCCATGGCTGATCCTGCTCGGCGTGTTCCTGTGGCTCTGGCTGAAGATCATCTGGCCGCGCATCCGCCGCAAGAAAACCTGAGGCGAAACCGGAGGCCTCGTCGAGAACTGATCCGCTGACGAGGCCGTGCCGGCAGGCCTTATGCTTTCTCGCTGACCTTCTTCTTCGCCTTGGGCTTGTCCTTTGGCAGGAGAAGGTGAGCGATTTCCTTCGGTACAACCATCAGAAACTGGCTGACGGCCATTTCCCAGTCCGCGAGCAGCTCATTTGCCCGGATAGACCCGGTACGATCAGCGTGTTCCTGGACCAGCGCCCGGCACTGTTCAATATGCTCCGTCGGCATGTCGGCCAGCGGGTACCAGTCGATCGAATCAGGGTTCGCCACACGCTCGAACCGGTTGTTCGTGTCGTGAATGAAGGCAACGCCGCCCGTCATGCCTGCCCCGAAATTGTCGCCCACAGGACCGAGGATCACGGCCCGGCCGCCGGTCATGTATTCGCAGCCATTCGCGCCGCAGCCTTCCACAACCGTCTTGGCGCCGGAATTGCGCACGGCAAACCGTACGCCAGCAGTACCCGATGCGAACAGCTTGCCCGCCGTCGCACCATAAAGGCAGGTATTGCCGACAATGGCATCACCCGAGGCCGACCGGCGCTCGCGCGGTTTCGGGGCCACGACAATGGTCGCGCCCGACAGTCCCTTTCCGACATAGTCATTGGCGTCGCCAATCACTTCCAGCAGTAATCCCTGAACGCTGAAGGCACCGAGCGACTGGCCGGCCGAGCCCTCAAGCCGGATGTGCAGGCGGCCTTCCGGCAGCGCGCTCATGCCGAATTTGCGGGTGATCGCCGAACTTGACCGTGCTCCGATTGCCCGCATCGTGTTCTGGACATTGTATTCCAGCTGCATCTTCTCGCCCCGCTCGAAGAATGGCTCGGCATCGCGCAGGATCTGCACATCGAGCGAATCCGGCACTTCCTCGCGCCGGGTCGGCTGGTAGACGACAGGATGATCGGTATCGACCTGAACCAGCAAGGGATTGAGGTCGAGGTCATCCAGATGCGACGCGCCCCGGCTGACCTGCACGAGCAGGTCCGTGCGCCCGATCGCCTCGTCGAGCGACGTGAGGCCCAGGGAGGCGAGTACTTCGCGCACGTCTTCCGCGATGAAGCTCATCAGGTTGACCACTTTTTCCGGTGTGCCGGTGAAATGCGCCCGCAGCGCCTCATCCTGCACACACACACCCACCGGGCATGTGTTCGAATGGCACTGGCGCACCATTATGCAGCCCATGGCAATCAGGCTGGCCGTGCCGATGCCGTATTCCTCGGCCCCCAGCATCGCCGCGATGACAATGTCCCGGCCGGTCCTGAGACCGCCATCTGTCCGCAGGGTTACCTTGTCGCGCAGATTGTTCAGCGACAGGATCTGGTGCGCTTCAGCGAGGCCAAGCTCCCACGGCAGTCCGGCATACTTGATCGAGGTTTGCGGGCTCGCGCCCGTCCCGCCAACGCCGCCAGCGATCAGGATAATGTCCGCCTTGGCCTTGGCCACACCGGCGGCCACCGTGCCGACGCCGGACTGGGCAACCAGTTTCACGCAGACGCGGCAATCCGGATTGATCTGTTTCAGGTCATAGATCAGCTGGGCCAGGTCTTCGATCGAATAGATATCATGGTGCGGCGGCGGCGAGATCAGCATCACGCCCGGCGTCGCATGGCGAAGCTTGGCAATGAATTCCGTCACCTTGAAGCCGGGCAGCTGGCCGCCCTCACCGGGCTTTGCGCCCTGGGCAATCTTGATCTCGATCTCGCGGCACTGGTTCAGGTATTCCGCCGTCACACCGAACCGGCCGGACGCAATCTGTTTCACGGCCGAGTTCATGTTGTCGCCATTCGGCAGGGGCCGATAGCGTGCCCGGTCCTCGCCGCCCTCGCCGGACACCGACTTCGCGCCGATCCGGTTCATGGCGATGTTCAGCGTGCCATGGGCCTCAGGGCTGAGTGCACCCAGCGACATGCCTGGCGTCACGAACCGTTTCCGGATCTCGTTGATCGACTGGACTTGCGACAGCGGCACGGTCTCTCCGGCCGCTTTGAAGTCCAGCAGGTCACGCAGCTGCAGCGGATCACGTGCATGAACGGCTTCGACATATTTGCGATAGATCGAATAGTCCCCGCGATTGCACGCCGCCTGCAGGGTGTGGATCAGGTTGCCATCCAGCGCGTGCGGTTCCTCATTCGCACGCAGGCGATAGAAACCGCCCACGGGCAGCGACACCACATCCTCGTCAAACGCCGCCTCGTGACGGACCAGCGCGTTCTCTTCCAGACCCGCCAGCCCGAGGCCAGAGATGCGGCTGTTCATGCCGGGGAAATAGTCCGCCACAAGCGCACGGGATAGTCCCAGCGCCTCGAAATTGTAACCGCCGCGATAGGACGAGATCACCGAAATCCCCATCTTGGAAATGATCTTCAGGAGACCGGCTTCAATCGCGTCCTTGTAGTTCTTCACGCACTCGTTCAGCGACAGGTTGTCGAACAGACCGCGCGCATGGCGATCGACGATGACGTCCTGTGCGAGATACGCATTCACGCAGGTTGCACCAACGCCGACAAGGACCGCAAAATAATGCGTATCAAGACATTCGGCCGAGCGCACCGTGATCGAACAGAAGGTTCGCAGGCCCTGGGCCACCAGATGCGAATGCACGGCGCCGGTTGCCAGGATCATCGGGATCGCGATCTTGCTAGCTGACTGATACTGGTCGGTCAGCACGATGTGTTCGCGCCCTTCCCGCACCGCCTCTTCGGCCTCACGGCGAATGCGGCCAAGTGCGGCCTTCAGCGCGCCGCCATCGCCAGTCGCATCCGACTCGTCGAACGTGCAGTCGATTTCGGCCATGCCGACACCCAGGCGCGTGATCAGGCGTTCATACATGCCGGTACTAAGCACCGGACTTTCCAGAACGAAGACTTCCTGTTGCGACTTGTCAGTATCGAGGACGTTGCCGAGGTTCTTGAACCGGGTCTTCAGGCTCATCACACGCGCTTCACGAAGGGGATCGACCGGCGGGTTTGTCACCTGGCTGAAGTTCTGCCGGAAGAAATGGCTCATCGGCCTGTAGGAATAGGACAGCACTGCTGGCGCCGTATCATCGCCCATTGACCCGATGGCCTCCTTGGCCGCCTCGGCCATTGGCGACAGAATCAGTTCCAGCGTCTCAAGCGAATAGCCTGCCGCCGTCTGGCGGCGCAGCAGCTCTTCCTTGCCGAACAATTGCGGCTCCGGCCCCGGGCCGATCTCCGGCTCGAGTTCCGTGACACTGGACAGCCATTCCTCATAAGGGTTCTGCTCGGCGAGGAAATCGATCAGTTCGCGATGTTCATAGAATTTTCCCGTTTTCAGGTCGGCCGCAATCATACCGCCTGCGGGGATCGAGCCCCGCTTGGCAACTTCATGATCGCCGAGCGGGCACATGCCGGCCTCCGACCCCACCGCGAGAATGCCGTCCGTCGTCAGCGCATAGCGCAGCGGGCGCAGGCCATTTCGATCAAGGCCCGCGATTGCCCAGCGGCCGTCATAGGCGGCGATCCCAGCCGGGCCGTCCCACGGCTCCATCACGGAGTTGCAGTAATCATAGAGTGCGCGGTGCGCCGTTGGCATGACGGAATCCCGCTTTGACCAGGCTTCGGGAATCAACATGGCTTTGGCCATCGGTGCCGGACGGCCCGACTTGCAAAGAAGCTCGAACACGGAGTCCAGCGCCCCCGAATCCGACGATCCGTCCGGGATCACCGGCTTCACGTCATCCACATGCTCGCCGAAGGCTTCAGACACCATGCGGATCTCGTGGCTCTTCATCCAGTTCTTGTTGCCGCGCAGCGTATTGATTTCACCATTGTGCGCGATCATGCGGAAGGGCTGGGCAAGAGACCATTGCGGGAACGTGTTGGTTGAATAGCGCTGGTGATAGATCGCAAAGTTCGAAATGAACCTGTCGTCGCGCAGGTCGAGGTAGAAATTGTCGATGTCCTGCGCCAGGAACATGCCCTTGTAGATCAGCGAGGCATGGCTGAGCGAGCAGACATAGAAACCCGGGATCGCCATTTCGCGGGCCCGGCGTTCGATCCGCCGGCGGCAGATATAGAGGGCGCGCTCAAGGTCTTCCGGTGTGCGGCCCTGCGCATCGCGGAACATGATCTGTTCAATGGCCGGGCGTGTGTCCTTGGCTTTCTGGCCGATCACCGACACGTCCACGGGCGGCTGGCGCCAGCCATAGATATAGAAGCCGAAATGCAGGACTTCGGTTTCGACAATCGTGCGGGCCGATTCCTGCGCGCCAAAATCCGTGCGTGGCAGGAAGATTTGCCCCACGCAAATCGGATCGTCAGTCGGCGTATGGCCTGTGCGTGTGACATGCTCGCGGAAGAAGTCCTGCGGCACCGCCACGCGAATACCTGCGCCATCACCTGTCTTGCCATCGGCGTCCACAGCGCCCCGGTGCCAGACATTCTTCAGCGCCATGATGCCCATCTCGACAATCTCGCGGCGCGGCTTGCCATCCAGCGCGGCGACAAGGCCCACACCGCAGGCATCGTGCTCATCGGCCGGATCATAGGCATGCCCGTCGATCAGCTTCTGGCGGTTGGCTTCGTACTGTTTCACATAGTCTGACATGGTCTTACTCCGCCGCCACTTTCGCGGCTTTCTCAGCCGCCTTCATTGCCCTGTGCATCGCCTCGGCTGCGTCGCGGCCATCCTTGATCGCCCACACCACGAGCGAGGCACCGCGCACAATATCACCCGCCGCAAAGACGCCTGGAAGGCTCGTCTCCATGGTCGCATAATCCACGCGCACGGCGCCCCAGCGATTCACGGTGAGCGCTGGCTCGCCGAACAGAACCGGCAGGTCTTCCGGATCAAAGCCCAGTGCCTTGATCACCATGTCCGCTTTCACGTCCATCGTCTCGCCGGTCTTGACCGGGCTCTGGCGGCCGGACGCATCGGGCTCGCCAAGCTTCATTTTCGACGCCCGAACGGCTTTCACCTTGCCAGCCTTGGTGTCGAGGATGGCTTCAGGCGACGCCAGCCATTCGAATACGACGCCCTCTTCCTCGGCATTGGCCACTTCGCGCTGGCTGCCGGGCATGTTCGCCCGGTCCCGGCGATAGAGACATGTCACGGATTTTGCGCCCTGACGGATCGCCGTGCGCACACAGTCCATCGCCGTGTCGCCGCCGCCGATCACGACGACGCGCTTGCCGTCAGCGTTCAGTGTGCCGTCGTCAAATTCTTCGACGGCGTCGCCGAAGCTCTTGCGGTTTGAGGCCGTCAGGTAGTCAAGCGCAGCATAAACGCCGCTGGCGCCAACGCCGGGGCATTTCAGATCCTTGGCCTGATAGACGCCTGTGGCAATCAGCAGCGTGTCATGCGTCTTGCGCAATTCCTGCAGGGTGACGTCCTGACCGACGCGCGTGTTGAACCTGAACGTAATGCCGCTGTCTTCCAGGTGCTTGATCCGGCGGGCGACAACCGGCTTCTCGAGCTTGAAGCCGGGAATTCCGTAAACCAGCAGGCCGCCCCCGCGATCATAGGCGTCATATACAGTGACCTGGTAGCCCTTGCGGCGCAGCTGCTCAGCCGCCGCGAGGCCGCCCGGACCAGCGCCGATGATGCCAGCGGACTGCGCGCGCTCACGTGGCGGGACGATGGGCTTTATCCAGCCTTTTTCCCAGGCCGTGTCCGTAATGAATTTCTCGACTGACCCGATCGTGACCGTGCCATGGCCCGACTGCTCAATCGTGCAGATGCCTTCGCACAGACGATCCTGCGGGCAGATGCGGCCGCAGATTTCCGGCATGTTGTTGGTTGCCGACGAGACCTCCCAGGCCTCCTCAAGGCGCCCTTCAGCCGACAGCTTCAGCCAGTCGGGAATATTGTTCGAGAGGGGACAGCCCTGCTGGCAGAACGGGACGCCACACTGGGAACAGCGTGCCGCCTGTTCGCCTGCTGCCTTGCGGCTGAACTCGGAATAGATTTCCTCAAAGTCGGTCGCCCGCGCGTCAGCCGCGCGCTTCGCCGGCATCTGCCGTTCAACCTTGATAAATTTCAGCATCTTTTCGGCCATACTGACCTCCACTCATTCGTTCCGCCATCTACACCCACCGTGACGCTGCCGACAAGTGTGAAACAGCTAGTAATATATCAATATGATATTTCAATAACTGCAATCGCATGCACTCACGCATTTTGGCTTGACCATTAACGATGATATGTATCATGTTGATATTTTTCTGCGGCGTGCCGCTGGGCGGCAAACGGGACTAGCCGATATGCACTGCGCGGCCTAAAACAGCCGTTCCGCGCTATGAGGCCGCCATGTCCCTTCTCCAGCTGATTATCATCGCGACCCTTCAGGGGTTCACCGAATGGCTGCCGATTTCGTCATCGGCCCATGTCCTGCTGGCATCCGGCTATTTCGGGCTCGAAGGCCGCGATGAGCTCTTGATCAACGCCGTGTCAAATCTCGGCACGCTCGCGGCGATGCTGGTCTATTTCCGTAAGGATGTCGCCAGTGCCGTCGTCGGCGGCTTCGAGCTCGCCGCTGCGCCGGTCACTCGCAGGCCGCTGTCATCTGGCGCACGCCTCGCCCTTTGCATCCTGGTGGCGACACCCTTCGCGCTCGTCGTGGCCGCCCTGTATGAGACAGTTCTTCCCGCCGAAGCGCAGGACGCACTTCGCAGCGCCTATACGGTCGCCGGTGCCACCATTTTCTTCGGCGCGCTTCTCTGGTGGGCCGATGCGCGCGGGGCCCGCAATCGCACCGAGGCGGACATGACGGTCTGGCATGCCATCCTCATCGGTGCAACGCAGGCCATTGCCGCCATCATCCCCGGCACAAGTCGTTCCGGCATCACAATGACGGCCGCGCGGGCCCTCGGCTATGAGCGCGCAGAGGCTGCTCGGTTCTCAATGCTGATCGGCGCGCCGATCCTCGCTGCCGCGGGCCTTTATGGCGCGTTGGGGCTGATGGACGCCCCCGAAGGCGGCCTGGTCACCCTGCAGGACGGTATGATTGTCGCGGGCGTCGCGTTCATCACCGGCCTCGCTTCCATCGCGGCCCTCATGGCCATCCTTCGACGGATGAGCTTCCTGCCATTTGTGATCTACCGGTTTGCCCTCGGCATCGCGCTGATCCTGACGACACCGGCGCTGGGCCTCTTCTAGGCACGTGGGTCTGACGTAGCTTGAAGACCAAACAAAGCAACACGCGTCGCAAGGGGTGTGAGCCTCCTGCCGCGTGCTGCCCGTCCCGCGCCGTGCGTCCCCGAACGCCTGCGAGACCCTTATTTCCGCCACCAATCAGGCGCGCATCGCGGCGCATATCGGGCAATTTGCGGGCATTTCCATTCGGGTCTCATTCAGGTTGTAGCAGTTGGCGTCTCGTCCTCTCAGGCGTCGACCGGCTTGCTGAACTCGCCATACGGACGGAACCGCCAGAGATAGGTCGGCGCAATCGACTCGATCGACTCCAGTCGGGTCAGACCCAGATCGCTGGCCGTCAGGGCGCCTTCGGCCACGACATTGTCAGACTTCAGCATCTCGACCTGATCACCCGTGATGGGCGGCTCGCCGAGCATGCCCCAGGAGAAAGGTGGAATGTAACGCCACACAGCCCCGGTCAGATAGCCCAAGGGGCGCGCGATGAAGAAAGGCAGCGAAATCTTGAACCGGCGACGGCCCACCTGCTTCAGGATGAAATCGTAGATCTCGTTGAACGTGTAAGTCCGCGGTCCGCCCAGCTCAAACGTCTTGCCGGCCGCTGCTTGGAGATCAACGGCCAGTGCAATCGCATCGGCGACATCGCCTGCATAGATGGGCTGGAAGCGGGTCCTGCCGCCGCCAATCGCAGGCAAGGCCGGCGCGAAGCGTGTCATCTGGGCGAATTTGTTGAAGAAACCGTCTTCGGGCCCGAACACGACCGATGGCCGCAGGATCGTCGCGGTCGGGACGGCTCTGCGCACCGCAAGCTCGGCCTCGGCCTTGGTGCGCCCATAATCGGACCTGGACTCGGTGTCCGCGCCAATCGCTGACACCTGAACGAACGTCCTGATGCCCTTTTCTGCCGCAACTTCGGCGAGCAGCGCCGCGCCGTCGCGCTGTGCCGATTCGAAACTCTGCTTGCCGCTCTCGAACAGGATGCCGACAAGGTTCACAACCGCGACAGCGCCATCCAGCGCGCGCTCGATCGATTCCCGGTTGCGGATATTCGCCTGGACAATGTCCACCCAGCCTGGCGCGCCCGCCAGGCGCACGTCTGCTGCTGTATTCACATGCCGGCAGGCCACGCGGACCCGATAGCCCTTTTCCACGAGCGTGCGCGCCGCATAGCGCCCGATAAAGCCCGAGCCCCCGAATATGGTCACCAAACCTCTGGTCATGTCACGCTTCTCATCTGCCGGACGCACCGGATTTAACCTTGCCGCCTTTGATCATACGCGCCTGTTTATGTCCATGCGGCAAGAGCGAACCGGCAGCCATGATCCGATAGGCGTTGCCCGCATGAAAATGTTATGGCATAAAGTATGTCATTAGTTGCTTTGGATCGATCCGGAAAGGCGTTGGAAAAACGTGTCACTCAAGCCTGCGCTTGTTTCCCGTATCGCGGAACACCTGACCGGCGAATCGAGGCTGCTGGCCCGGCGCGCAAAAGCCGAGCGCAATCGTATCGCCGCAGGCGCCCCACATCTGGTCGAATATTTCCATCAGACAGACGATCCCTATTCCCAACTGGCCGCGCAGGTGATTGCCGATGTCGCTGAGCGCTTCGACATTGTCTTCAAGGTCCATCTGGTCGGGCCGCCACCAGACTGGGCCGCGCCCGAGCGCGAACGCCTGGAATCCTATTCCCGCCGCGACGCGGAAAGGCTCGCGCGAAAGGCGGGCCTGTCGTTCAAGGATCCCGGCGCGCAGCCCGCTGCGGAACAATGTCATCTTGCTGAAGCAGCGCTTGCTGCAGCCATCGCTGATGGAGCATTTGCGGCAAGGGCACCCCGGATTGGCGAGGCATACTGGTCAGGCCGTCCGGCTCCATCCATTGATACTGGCCCAACAAGCCTTACGGCTGCCGGTGACGCGCGCCGCGACACACTGGGTCACTATCTCGGCGCCACATTCTACTATGGCGGCGAATGGTACTGGGGTATCGACCGGCTTCACTATCTGGAAGCCCGCCTGACAGAACTCGGCGTCCGCAAGCCACTAGCCGCTGACGCGCCCATCTTTGCGCCGCCTGCCGTGCCATCCGGCACCGGTCCTCAGACAGGACGGGAACTCCATTACTATCTCTCCTTCCGCAGCCCTTACACCTATATTGCCGCTGCCCGCGCAAAGGCCCTGGCGCAAGCGTATGGCGCCGACCTGAAGCTTCGTTTCGTCCTGCCAATGGTCATGCGCGGCCTGCCCGTGCCCCGCATGAAGAGCAGCTATATAACGCTCGATACCGCGCGCGAGGCGCGCCGCCTTGGTGTGCCGTTCGGACGCATCGCTGATCCCGTCGGACGGCCCGTCGAGCGCGGCTATTCCCTCCTGCCGTGGGCCCGTGAACAGGGGCGCGGGATTGAATATTGTGAGGCCTTCCTCACGCATGTCTGGTCGCGCGGCGTGGATGCAGGCTCTGACAAGGGGATGAAACAGATCGTCGAGGCCGCCGGACTTGACTGGCAGTTTGCCCGAGATCTCGTTGGCAATGATGACTGGCGCCCGGAAGCTGAAGCCAATCGCACAGAGATGATGGATCTCGGAATCTGGGGCGTGCCCAGTTTCCGGGTCGGACACGTCTCGACCTGGGGCCAGGACAGGCTCTGGCTGATCGAGGATGAACTGAAGCAGCCACAGAGCTGACCACAGGGAAAAGAGGAAACACGATGCAGGTTATCAATGAAGTTTTCCCGGCGGATCCGTCGCGAATGCAGGCCCTGCTGGAGAAAGGCCCTGACGGTCCGATCTTCATGGTCAACCTGCTGAAATTCAAGGACAAGGCAGAATATGAAGACGGACGCGAGACAGACCTCTCGGGGCGGGACGCCTACATGATATATGGCCGCGCCGTGACGGAGCTTTTGCCCCGATTTGGCGGTCAGGGCCTCTTCGCAGGCGACGTGACTTTCCTTGCGCTCGGACAGGTGGAGGAACTCTGGGACGAAATCGCCATCGCCATGTATCCCGACCGCGCCGCCATGGTGCGAATGTCCCTTTCGAATGAATGGCGCCAGATTGCCGTGCACCGCGCGGCCGGGCTGAAAGGCCAGCTGAATATTGAGACCGTCACGCCTGAAGGCGGAAAGGACTCGCCCTTCATCGCAATGCTCGCGGGCGCAAAAGGAGATGCATCATGAAATGGCTCGTGCGCAGTCTGATTGGTATTGCCAGTCTGATCCTTGTCGCCCTGATCGGTTTTCAGGTCTTCAGGATCCAGATCGCCGAAGCAGCGTTTCGGAACGCCGTCGAGGCCAATGTCGGACGCGACGCAAGCGCAGAGCTGCCTGACGGGCTGCATGTTTTCATGTGCGGCGCCGGTACGCCCCTGCCAGACCCGATGCGCGCAGGCCCATGCCTCGGCCTGATCGCAGGCGATCGCGCATTCGTCTTCGATGCCGGCTCCGGCGGAACGCGCAACCTCTCGCGTATGCGCTTCCCGCTCGGACGTACGGAACGGGTATACCTGACGCATTTGCACTCAGACCATATGGACGGGCTGGGCGAGCTATTGATGCAGGCCTGGGTCAATGGCCAGCGTACCGCGCCACTCCCCGTCTCCGGACCGCGCGGGGTCGATGAAGTTGTCGATGGCTTCAACGCCGCCTACCGGATCGACGGTACATTCCGGACCGCGCATCACGGCGCCACAATTGCCAATCCCGCCGGCCGGGGCGGCGCGGGGGAAACCATCACGCTGCCTGCAGGCCCCGGTTCAAGACAGGTCGTCCTCGATGATGGCGGGCTGAAGATCACCGCGTTCTCCGTTAGCCACTCCCCCGTCGAACCCGCCTTCGGCTACCGCGTCGATTACAAGGACCGCTCAGTCGTGTTCAGCGGCGACACGATCTATGATCCAAACCTCGTGGCCGTCTCTGAAGGTGTCGATCTCCTGTTCCATGAAGCCCTGGACCCGGAAATGGTCGGCGCCATGCATGACGCTGCAGCCGCCAGGGGCGCAGATCACCTCGCGCAGATCCTGGATGACATCCTGACCTATCACGCACCGCCCGTGGATGCGGCCCGATCGGCCAGCGAAGCCGGCGCGCGGCAACTCGTCTTCTATCACACGATTCCGCCCCTGCCCTCGCGCCTGCTCAACGATTATTATGTGCGCGATGCGAAGAAGGCGTTTGACGGCAGGATCACCGTGTCGGAAGACGGCATGGTGTTCAGCCTTCCGGCTGGCAGCGACGCCATCAATCGCCATGACGGGTTCAAATGACGGAATCGAAAATCACCCCATTCCCGGGCCTGCAGGCCAATGACGATCCCTCGGACGGGCGGCGCCTGCGCAGCGAACGCAGCCGGACACAGATCATCGAAGCGCTCTTCACGCTGATCCGCGAAGGCGACATGAACCCCAGCGCCGCACGGGTCGCAGAGCGTGCCGCCGTCGGCCAGCGCACCGTGTTCCGCCTGTTTGAAGACATGGACAGCCTGTTCGGCGAGATGGCTGAACAGATCCAGTCAGAAGTGATGCCCATCGTCCTGGCGCCCTACGTCTCCACGGACTGGACCGAACGCCTCGCAGAACTGGTCCGCAGAAGGGCCGATGTCTTTGAGCGCATATTTCCGCTTCGCGTCTCGGCCAATCTGCGCCGCTTCCAGTCGCGCTTCCTGATGGACGAATACAGGCGCGGCCTGATCCTTGAGCGTGAAAGCCTCAAGGCCATCCTGCCGAAACACGTCGTGTCCGATAAACGCCTGATCGCCGCACTCGAAGCGGCCACCGGTTTCCAGACCTGGCGCCGCCTGCGGCAGGATCAGGGACTGACCTCCGAAGACGCTGAGGCCACCATGCTGTTCATGGTCGAGCGCCTGACTGAAGGCGTGCCAACCGGGCCTCGCTAGGCGGCCTCAGTTGGGCCACCAGACATATTCGTCGCCGGGACCAGCCGACTCAGCTTGCGTCTTGTCGATCACGATGGCTGATTCCAGCGTGTACGGATAAAGGGGGGGAACCGCGCCTTCCTGGTGCGCATCAAGCAGGGCCTGCAGTTCCGACAGCTTGTCCGGCCGCGCTCCGGCAAGATTGGCCTGCTCGGTCGGGTCATTGGCAAGGTCAAACAGCCAGCTCTTGCCCTGGCGTCCGTCCACCTGCAATTTCCAGTCACCCGCCCGCACAACACGGTAATAACCGCTTTGCCAGAACAGCGCATCATCCGGATGCCTGATGGTGCCGGTACCCATGGCACCCGGCAGCATGTCGCGGCCATCGATCTCCACACCCTCCGGCAGGCGCGCGCCTGCCGCTGCGGCCAGTGTCGGCATCACGTCGATATGCGCGACCGGGGTGTCCACGCTTGTCCCCGGCGCAATCCTGGCCGGCCATTTGACAAACATCGGTACACGGATGCCACCCTCGAACAGCGTAATCTTCCAGCCGCGATAGGGCTGGTTGATCTCGGGCAGTCCGACATAGCCAGCCCCGCCATTGTCGCTGGAAAACACGATAATCGTATTCTCAGCAAGGCCCTCTGCCTCCAGCTTCGCCGTTATCTCGCCAACGCTGCGATCAAGCGCGCGCAGCATGGCAGCATAGACACGCAGGCGGTGCGGCGCGATATCACCCACGGCGTCATAGTCTTCCCTCGTCGCCTGCAGCGGCGTATGAACGCCCCAGTGCGCCAGATAGAGGAAGAAGGGCCGGTTCCGATTGGCCTCAATCACTTTCAGGCTTTCATCCGTCCAGTAGTCCGTCAGGTAACCGCCCGGCTCAAACCATTCGCCCGAGTTGAACGCAGCGGCAAACTGCATCCGCGCCCAGAGGAATGTGTCAATCGGATCAAAGTCGAGTTTCGCGTTGACGACATCCGGATCGTCTTCGGGCAGGTAGAGCCCGCTCGCCATCAGCAGGCTTTCGTCAAAGCCCTGTGCATTCGGGTTCGATTCCGCGCTGCGGCCAAGATGCCACTTGCCGATATGGACAGTGTGATAGCCCTGGTCCTTAAGCACTTCGGCAATCGTCACTTCCGATCCCGGCAGACCCATCTCCGGGAACGGCACGGCATCATCAGCAGCGTCACGATTGTAATCGATCGGCGGCAGCGCCCCGCGATCCATGTCATTGGCAAACATCGAGACGATCCGCCCCATCCCGGGGGGCGTCGGCGTGAACTCGAAACCCGTGCGCGTCGGATAGCGCCCGGTCATCAGCATGGCCCGCGAGGGCGCGCATGTGCCATTGCCCGCATAAGCCTGCGTGAAAAGTGCGCCGTCAGCCGCCAGCCTGTCGATATGCGGCGTCGGCACGCGCCCGCCGGCCACACCGCCGCCAAATGTGCTGAGATCATTGATGCCAAGATCATCGACCAGGATGAACACAATATTTGGCGGCCGGTCTGCTGCGACCATTTCCGCCGTTTCCGGTCCCCTGTCCCACGCAATTTCGACCGGACCGGCCACCTCGACCCGCCCGCTATGGGTCGCGACATAGAGTATGATCGCCTTGCGGTTCAGGAAGCCGCCAAGGCCTGCGGCCAGCAGCACGACAACAAGGCCAATCGCCAGTTTCTTCAACATGAACCTCGCCTCCCCGGCTTCAGGTAAATAATGCGTCACACCCTGTTCCGGCAATCAGCGCGTCAACCGATCCACGCTCATTCCCAGACAGGCCGTCATATCCCTCACGAAGCCATTTCAGGCATTTGGCCTGATAGGGAAAGCTTGGCTGTATCCATGCGCGGCCATCGATCTCCGTCTCGAACTGCGTCTCGCCTGCCATGACCGCTTCGGCATTGGCCCGCAGGAAGGGCGCATAGACACGGCCAATCTCTGCCAGCAGGGGCCCGAGCGCTTCGCGCGCTTCGTCTGCCCCGAACCAGTCGTCTGGCTGCGGATCGAGGCCGGACAGGTCTTCCATCAGGTCCACCCAGGCCCGCACGCGCGGCGAACGCGCCACCGTGATGGCCGCAGATGTCGGCTCCACAATCGCCAGCTGGGTCAACTGGCCATACAGCGCAAAGTCTGCCGATGATGGCCGCGCACCAAGGACAAAACCCCGTATCTGCAAAAGGGCATCAAGTATGCCGACCAGCCGCTCATAGGAGGATTCAATTGTCTGCGCCGTCACCTCATTTGATCCGACCACGTAGAGCCTGTCGAATTGTCGCTTCGATATCTTTTCGGACATTTGCATGGCAGCATCCGCATCGAGCCCGTTCTGCGACCAGTAGATCAGCAGCGGACCGGCATTGTCATGATCGGCCTTGTGGGCCCACCGGAAATGGAACATGGCCTTGGTCAGCCACTCGTCGGCATAATCCTCGATCAGGTCATTCAGGAATGACAGGACAGGATCTGCCGGAATGACCGAACGCCCGGCATGGTCACGCTCCAGACGCCGAATGATCGGGGTTGAATCCGTCACCGCCATCAGGCCGCCGGCGCCGTCCGGAAAGTAGAATGTCGGCAGCAGCGGTACTTTCGGCACCGGATGCCCAGGCCTCGGCGGACGGCCCGCTGTCCAGTTCACCTGGTATGCAATGCGGCGATAGCGCAGCAGCCCGACCATCTTGCGCGTATATGGCGACCCGGGCGCGCCCATCAGTTCCAGCGGTTCGGTCATGGTCGTGGAACCCTCATGTTTCCTTGATGAAAGCAATGATTTCACGCGAAAGCGCTTCGGGCTGGTCTTCCTGCAGGAAATGGCCAGCGCCCCTGATCGTCACATTTCTCACATTGCCAAGCCGCCGGATGAAAGCCTGCTCGCCGCCCTTTGTCACCGGGTCACCATCGCTGAACGCCGTCAGTACGGGATAATTGCGCGCCTCCAGCACGGCCCAGGCAGCGTCGCCTGCAAGCCGGTCGGCCTTGTGTTGCGGCAGTAAAGGAACGCATGACGGGAATTTCCTGGCACCGGCAACATAGTCACTATTCGGGAATGGGGCCTCATAGCCGTCGAGCACGGCCGTGTCGGAGATGCTGGACAACAGCCCGAACACATCCCGCACGGAAAAATCAGGCGCCTCGGCACAATATTTTACCCAATAGAGAAAAGCGCCGGGCGCACCGCCGGCGAATTGCTCCTGAACCATGGCAGCAGTCGGAACGGGCACCATCGGATACATCTGCCCCAGCATGCCCGAGATATCATCAGTCAGCGTGGTCGTATCGGGCAGGCCGGTATTTGCAATCACCAGGCGCTTGAACCGCCCGGGCTGGTCGCCGACGGCGCGAAGACCCAGCAAGCCACCCCAATCCTGGCACACCAGGGTCAATTCATTCAGGTCCAGCGCGACGAGAAACTGGTTCAGCCAGTCAACATGGCCGGCATAGGTGTAATCGTCGATTGATCCTGGCTTGTCGGACTTGCCGAACCCGATCAGGTCCGGGGCGATGACCCGGTAACCTGCATCGACCAGGATCGGGATCATCTTGCGATAGAGATAGCTCCAGCTCGGCTGTCCGTGCAGGCAAAGGATGAGATCGCCATCCCGCGGCCCCTCATCGACATAATGCATACGCAGCAATGTGCCATCCTGCGCCTGCACGTCCTGATAATGCGCAGCAAACGCATAATCTTTCAGGTCTTCGAATCGGGACTCCGGCGTCCTCAGCACGTCCATTGCGCGTCCTCCCTTTTTCCTAGACTTATGATATTGGCAGCTATACTGTCAATAGATCAAGCGCGTTGAGCGAATGCACGTGGTCTGTACTTATGACCAGAATGCCGCCTCTATGTGCACAGAAACGGGCAGATAACAGGGCCCGTACCGGGAGGATGACATGATCTGGATTGCACGGGTGGGCGTGGCGCTCGCCGGACTTTTTTCGCTGGCCATGGGCCTGCTTTTCTGGGCGGATCCGGCACGGGCTGGCTCGGCGCTCGGCCTTGCCGGCATCGACGCCCTTGGCGAGAATTCGCTGCGGGCAGACCTCGCCGCCTTTTTCCTCGTCAACTTCACCGCCTGCGCGCTCGCGCTTTTCCGCGGCCAGGCCCATTGGCTTTACGGATCTGCACTTGTATTCGGTCTGGCCGTGTTCGGGCGCTTCATCGGCATCATTGTCGACGGCCCGCCGCCCGGCATCGCTCAGCCGGTGATAATCGAACTTGTCCTGATAGGCCTCTTGCTGCTCGGCGCCCGCCAGCTTGGCCAGCGCGGCCCGTCAGGCTGACACCCGGCTCTCCAGCCACGTCTCAAGGCCGGCCTGCTGCATCTTGCTCAGATGCAGGCGCAGCTTGCTGCGGCGCCACAGGATGTCCTCTGCGGTTTGCGCGAACTCATGGCGCATCAGATAGGTGACTTCGGCTTCATACAGGCCGCCGCCAAAGTCCCGGCCCAGCTCAGCCATGCTCTTGGCCGTGCCGAGCAGTTCATCCACCCGCGTGCCATAGGCGCGCGCAAGACGGCGCAGCAGACGTTGTTCCATCCATGGCTGGCGCAGCGACAATCCGTGCAGGAAGGCCTCGAAATCTGCGCCCGGAATATCGCCGCCGGGCAGGCTGGCCGTTTTTGTCCAGGGTTTCGTCATGCCCGGAAAGTCCGGCGCGAGTTCCTTGAGCGCATGCTCGGCCAGTTCGCGATAGGTCGTGATCTTGCCGCCAAACACTGACAGGACCGGCGCCCCGCCAGTTCGGTCACAATTCAGCACATAGTCGCGTGTCACCTTGGATGCGTTCGCGGCATGGTCATCATAAAGTGGCCGCACACCCGAATAGGTTTCCACGACATCGGCGGGCGTGATCGCCCGCTTGTAATATTCGCTCGCCCCGGCGCAGAGATATTCGATCTCTTCCTGGCTGATGACCACCGCGTCCCTGCTCGCCTCATAGGGAACATCCGTTGTGCCGATCAGCGTGAATTCGCCGCGCTCATACGGAATGGCGAACATGATCCGGCCGTCGCCATTCTGGAAGAAATAGGCGTAGTCGCCCTCATGCCAGCGCGGCACGATGATGTGGCTGCCTTTTACGAGGCGCAGGTTCTGCTGCGCGGTGCCCGGCTCAGCCAGTCCGAGAATCTCATCCACCCAGCCGCCAGCCGCATTCACCACCGCCCGCGCCATGACAGTCCTGTCGCCATCAGGGCCGCGCAATGTCGCTTCCCAATGCTCGGCATGGCGCGCAAGGCCCACGCAGGCCGTCCGCGTCAGGACGTCAGCGCCATGTGCCTGCGCATCGACGCCGTTCAGTACGACCAGCCGCGAATCCTCGACCCAGCAGTCGGAATATTCGAACGCCAGCCGGAACTCCTCACGCAGCGGGTCCAGCCGGTTGGTCTTCTTCCGCCGCAGCGTCCTGGTCGGGGGCAGCATCTTGCGCCCACCAAGATGGTCGTAAAGGAACAGGCCCAGGCGGATCAGCCAGGCCGGTCGCAAATCCTTGTCGTAGGGCAGGACAAACCGCATCGGCCAGATGATGTGCGGCGCCGCGCGCAACAGGATTTCCCGCTCGATCAGTGCCTTGCGTACCAGCGCGAAATCATACTGCTCCAGATAGCGCAGGCCGCCATGGATCAGCTTGGTGCTGGCAGAGCTCGTATGCGCGGCCAGGTCATCCTTTTCGCACAGAACGACTTTCAGACCGCGCCCCGCCGCATCGCGTGCGATGCCTGCACCGTTGATGCCGCCGCCAATGACCAGGAGATCGTGCACGACCCTGCCCTAGTCCTTCATCAACCCGCCCGCCTTGAGCAGCTTGCCGGCCCGGATCACCCGTTGCAGCTTGTGCTCAGACGACCGGTCGCCCTTATTGGAATCGGGATGGAACCTGCGGACATATTCCGCATAGCGTGCGCGGATATCCGCCGGCTTGGCATCGGCCTCGAGGTCAAGCTCGTTCAGCGCCCGCACCTGCATGGCTGTCCGGCGCGCCATGGCGCCCTTTTCCGCAGCGCCCGTGTCGTCGACATTGAAAAAGCCGCGTCCGGCCCAGTTTCTGGGATCATGGCTGGTTGCGGCCTTCTTGCCGGCCATCGGGCCTGTCCCGAATTTCCATGTCCGCTTGTGACCATAGCGTTCGGAGCGCGTAAACGAGGCGGCCTCGGCGGCAGACATGCCTTCAAAGAAGTTGAAGCTGCGATTATATTCAGTGATATGGGTCTGGCAGAAATGCACCTTGCCCTTGCCACCTCGCTTGGGCGCAGGGAAGGCGCCTTCCAGTTCACAGTCGGGGTGTTCACAGACACGCGTTTTCCGGGCCCGCGCTTTCGAGGTTTCCTCGGCAGGGGGCTTTATCCGGATGTCGGTGAACTTGACGCGGTAGCTGAAGGGGTCTGAATCTGACATAGCGAGGCATAATATGGAGTTGAAGGTAAACATGCCACAACCAAGTGACAGAACTTCGCGAATTCGTGATCTTTTAACAGAGGCGTTCGAGCCCGAACACCTCCACATTGTCGATGACAGCGCCCGCCATGCCGGTCATGCAGGGGCCGCACCGGGCGGGGAAACCCACTATAATATAGAGATTACGTCACATGCCTTCGCAGGATTGTCCCGCGTGCAGATCCAGCGCGCCGTGATGATGGTGCTGCAAAAAGAATTCGATTCCGGCCTGCACGCACTCTCCATTCAGGCGAAAATGCCACAATAAGTCTCTTTTCCTCCATCAGGGAACCCGATTTCGAATCAATCGTTTGCTCTTCTAACCGTCGAGGAGAACGGGTGATGATGGAATTGAAACGCATAATAGGCGGCACTGCCTGCCTCCTGGCGGCTGGTCTCGCCAGTGCAGAAACCCCGCGCGGGTATCTCGACATGCCTCTGCTGCTGAAAATCCAGCAAACGGTTTGCTCGGGCGATCGTGATGTCGTCTTCGTGCCCGTATCGCACGATATCGCCGCCTACCGCACATCCTTTGCCGTGATCTCCATGGGCGACCCCGACCCGGATTCCGCCAGTATCGTGTCAGAACGCGAAAAGGAGTGGCTGAAGGTCAATGGATGCGACCAGCCACAGGATAGCGCGATCTATGCAACCAAGCAGGATGGATCAGGTGGTTTCAATTTCTGAGATGTTCAGCCCGGTCACCTGATTGCGCTGGCGCCGCAGGATATTGAAGCGATAGCCATGAAAGACAAAGCTCTGGCCCGGCTCGGGAATTGTCTGGGCCTCGTGAATTACCAGGCCAGCCACCGTGACGGCCTCATCATCCGGCAATTCCCAACCCGTCGCCCGGTTGAGATCACGGATAGGCACCCAGCCATCGGCATTCACTGATCCGTCCGGCTGCGGGCGAACGCCCTGTACGGCCACGTCATACTCGTCATGAATCGAGCCGACGATCTCCTCGAGAATGTCTTCCAGCGTGATCAGGCCCTGAAGTTCGCCATATTCATCAACAACCAGCGCGAAATGGCTGCGCTTTGACAGGAACAGGTCCAGCTGGTCCTGCACCGGCGTCGTCTCCGGCACGAACCACGGCTTGCGCAGGATGCCCTCCAGGTCCAGCGACGACAGATCACCGCCCAGGGGCAGCGCCGCGCGCAACAGGTCCTTGGCATGCAGGATGCCAACGATCTCTTCCTTCTCGCCGCGATAGAGCGGCAGGCGCGTATGCGGGCTGGCCAGCGCCTTCATAACGATCTGGCGCGGCTCCATGTCCGCGTTCAGCATCTTTATGTTCTTGCGGTGGATCATCACGTCTTCGACGGTGAGTTCCTTCAGGTCCAGCGCGCCGACAAGGCGCAGGCGGTCTGCTGCATTCACACCGCCCTCGAACGCATGCAGGTCGATCGCGCCGCGGATTTCCTCTTCTGCGGTCACGGCGTCGGCGGGCGTCGACAGTCGCAGGATTTTCAGCGTCATCATCACGATGGCCTGGATCAGGCTCACAATCCACGAAACGGCCAGCACCAGTATGCCGATCGGGCGGGCCACTGACATGGCCATCGAATCCGTCCGCGTGATCGCATAGGTCTTTGGCAGCACTTCGGAGAACACGAGCACCAGAATCGTCATCACCCCGGTCGCCATGGCCAGCGCCAGCCCGCCTTGCCCGAACAGGAGCGTGAACAGCGAGGTCGCCAGCACTGACGCCAGAATGTTAACCAGGTTATTGCCCAGCAGGATCGACCCGATCAGCCGCTCGCGATTGGCAATCAGCCGGTTCACTGCGGCGGCGCGCTTGTCGCCTTCCTTTTCAAGCTGGTGCATCCGCGCACGGGAGGCTGCCGTCAGCGCGGTTTCGGATCCCGAGAAGAATCCCGACATGCCCAGCAATACCACGATTGCGATAATGTATCCGATTACCATATTTTGTTCTGTTCGGAGGTGACCCTCACGCCTTTTCCAGTTCGCCCGCCAGGAACGCCGCCACGGTAGCGAGGTCAGCGTCGGGATGAATATAGGACTGGCCAATGTCCCTTGCCAGAATAAGCGGGACGCGGCCACCGCGCGCCTTCTTGTCCTGTTTCATGAGTTCCGCCAGCTGTGCCGCCTCATACGGCCCGCCCGGCAGCTTGGATAGTTCCACCGGCAGGCCGGAGGCCGCAATCACACTGGCAACCTTTTCAGCAATGGCTGGCGCGGTGATGCCTTGCGACGCGCCATAGCGGAAGGCCAGAGCCATGCCCAGCGCTACCGCCTCACCATGCAGCACGTCAGCGCGATACGCGTTGGCCGCCTCCACCGCATGGCCGAACGTATGGCCAAGATTCAGCAGGGCACGGACGCCGCCTTCCGTTTCATCCTCTGCCACGACCGCGGCCTTGGCCCGGCAGGATGTCGCCACGGCCTGCTGGATCGCGTCAGGCCTGAGTGCAAGCACATCTGCGCCATGCGCCTCCAGCCAGTCGAAAAAGGCCGGATCATTGATCAGGCCGTACTTGAGCACTTCGGCATATCCGGCGCGCAGGTCGCGGGCCGGAAGGCTGCCCAGCAGGGCCGTGTCGGCAATCACGAAGCGCGGCTGGTAGAAGGCGCCGATCATGTTCTTGCCGCGCGGCGTGTTTACGGCCGTTTTTCCGCCCACGGAACTGTCCACCTGGGACAGCAGCGTCGTCGGCACCTGGACAAAGCTCATGCCGCGCTTCATCAGGCTGGCAGACAGGCCGGCAATATCGCCTATCACGCCGCCGCCAAATGCGATCAGCACGTCACTGCGATCTGCGCCAGCGCCCAGCAACCAGTCGAGGATGCCCTCAAGGTTGGAAAAGGATTTCGATTGCTCGCCCGGCGCCAGTGCCATGACATCCGTCTCGATGCCGCTGGGCCGAAGCGCCGCCTTGAGCGCGTCCATGTGCAGGCGGGCAACGGTCTCGTCGGTCAGCACGAACACACGCTTGCGCTTCAGCAGCGGCAACAGGCGCCCGCCCAGTTCGGACAGGGCGCCATGACCGACAAGAATGTCATAGCTGCGCGCGCCAAGGTTCACGCGGACAGTTTCAGGGGCGGAAAGGGTCTCGCTCATGCGGGCTCCCATGACTTGAGGGCTTTCAGGATCGCATTCACGGTCGTGCCGTGCGGGCCTTCCTTGCTGTAAACAACCAGATCGGCCTGCGCATAGATCGGCTCGCGCTCGATCAAAAGGTTTTCCAGCACCTGCCTGGCATCGGCGCGCCGCAGCAGCGGCCGTGTATTCTTCTTCTGCACGCGGCGCCACAGGGTTTCCAGGTCGGCATTCAGCCAGATCGTGACCGCCTTCTCGCGCAGCAGGTCACGCGTCTGCGCATTCAGGTAAGCGCCGCCGCCCGTGGCCAGAACGTGCGGTTCCTCGCCCAGCAGGCGTTCCAGCACTCTCTGTTCGCCGCGCCGGAAATCATCCTCGCCATGCAGCGTGAAGATATCGGCCACGGACAGGCCCGCCGCCTTCTCGATCTCATGGTCGCTGTCATAAAATTTGCGCCCCAGGCGCTCGGCCAGCCGCCGTCCCACCGTGGACTTGCCCGCCCCCATCAATCCAACAAGCGCGATGGTCCGGGACGCATAGGCGGGCGCCGGATGATCGGTTTTCGCAGGACTGTCGCTGTCAGCGGGCATGAAAGGCTTTCATTCACTATTCAGACCAATTCCTATAGAGACGGAACCATGTGAGCAATCGGTCAAGGGCCGATGCAGAAGTGAATTCGACCCAGGGGTGCTTATCTTATGCGCAAATACCTAATCATTCTCGGCATTCTGGTCATTCTCGGCCTGATCGCCACCTGGTGGCTTGGCCAGCAGGCCGTCAAGAACAAGCCCGCCGATGGCGAAGTGCGGATGGAGGTAGAGGGTGTCCTCTAGGCTCTGGCCGGCCTGTCTCGCCGGCGCAGCAGCGTTCTGCCTGTCTGCCAATGCCCAGATCGAGGATTCGGGCCTGCAAATGGTCGATCCATGGGGCATGGGCTTCCTCGAGGCCGGCGAGCCGGCCCTTCCCGCATCGATGTGGCGCGCTTCCAGCACGCAAACGCTGCTGCCGATGATGCGCGACGTGCCAACACAGGCCCTCACGCCCGCCGAGCGCACGCTGTTGCGCCGCATGGCCCTGTCACCGGCCAATGCCCCGCAGGGCGCCGAATCGGCTGAACTCCTCGCCGAACGCGCCCGGATCCTGTTCGAACTCGGCGAAGCCCGCCCGGCCGCCAGCCTGATGGCCCGGCTCGACACGCCCCCGCCCGGCCTCGACAGCGACGAGATCGCGACCGACCTCAACCTCGCCCTCGGCAATGAAGCCATGGCCTGCGCCGAAAATACCGGCGAGGTGCGCGAAGGGGCCTATTGGGCCATGCTTCGCGCCGTCTGCGCCGCCCTGCGCGACAATACGGCCGGCGCCGAGCTTGCCATCGAAATGGCCGCCAGCCAGGGCGTGGATGACCGCTGGCTGACCTCGGCCGTTTTCGCCGCCTCAGGGGACCTGCCCAATCCGCCAGAGGCGCGCTATGACAGCGGCATTGCCCTTGCCATCTCGGCCAAGGCCGCCCTCGCGGCCCCTGACACCCCCCTCTCACCCGCCCGTCCGGACCTCGCCGCCGCCATGGTCGCCCGCCCCGGCCTGCCCCATGCCAAGCGGGCCGAAGCGGCCGCCATCGCGGCAGAAGCCGGCCTGATCGACGTGGCCACCTGGCGCCAGGTCCTCGATTCCCTGTTCGAAGACCCTGACTTCACACCCGAAACACCCATAGAAATCGCCATTGCGACCGCGCGAAACACCGCCATGCCCCTGGATGGCCGCGCTGACGCCCTTGCCGCCGCGCTCAAGGCCGCTGCGGTCAGTCCTGCCCGCTTTGCCGCCGCATCATCCGTCCTCTCGCCCGAACTCACCAGGCTCAGCCTCACCAGGGATACCGCAGGTCATGCCGGCCTCTTCGCCCGCGCCGCCATCGCTGCGAATGACATGGAGGGGGCAAAACTCTGGACCCTGGTCCCGAGCCTTGACGAACCCCCTGAGACCCGCCCTTTCGACCTCACGATGATTGACGCTCTCGCCGTTCTGGCCGGAACAGGTGACGCCAGCGAGATCGGCGCCCGACTCGTGTCTGACGCGGCCACAAAGGATGACCGCAGGGCCGCTGCCCGCGTCTTCACGCTGTGGACCGTGGCAGGAACCCCGCCGCCACCGACCGCCCGCGCCCTCATGGCAACCGACAGTGAAGCGCCGGGCAAGGCCGTGAAACCGGGCCAGATCCTCGCCATTCTCGCTGCAGCCGATGCCGGCGCGGCGGGCGAAGTCATTCTCGGCAGTGTCGCCCTCACGCGCGGCGACCCGTCAAAACTCGACGCCGGCGACCTCGCGCTGATCGGCAAGGCCCTGCAGGAGATCGGGGCCGGCGACGCCGCAGCCGCCCTGGCACTTGAGGCCAGCGGCTACTGGCGCGCAGGCAGATAGCGTTCAGCCAAGACCTTCGAACAGGAGGGTCGAGACATAACGTTCGGCAAAGGACGGGATGATCGTCACGATCGTCTTGCCCGCCATGTCGGGCCGTTTCGCTATTTCGAGCCCCGCCGTCAGCGCCGCACCGGACGATATCCCGACCGGAATGCCTTCCGTCCGCGCCAGCCGCCGCGCATTCGCGATGGCCGCATCATTCGACACCTGGACCACTCCGTCCATCAGGCTCGCATCCATATTGGCTGGAATGAACCCCGCGCCGATACCCTGGATAACGTGCGGGCCCGGTTCGCCGCCCGACAGGACCGGGCTGCCTTCAGGCTCGACCGCAAACATTTGCAGGCCCGGTTTCTTCGCCTTCAGCGTTCGGGCCGTGCCCGTGAACGTCCCGCCCGTGCCTACGCCTGAGACAACCACGTCCACGGCGCCGCCCGTGTCCCGCCAGATCTCTTCGGCCGTCGTCACGTCATGGATCGCCGGATTGGCCGGATTGTCGAACTGGCTGGGCATGACCGAGCCCGGAATCTCGGCCAGCAATTCATTCGCCCGGGCGAGCGCGCCATTCATTCCCTTTTCCTTCGGTGTCAGGTGAAGTTCCGCACCGAGAAGCGCCAGCATCTTGCGGCGCTCGATCGACATGGATTCCGGCATTGTCAGGATCAGGCGATAGCCGCGCGCGGCGGCAACAAAGGCAAGGCCGATACCGGTATTGCCCGACGTTGGCTCGATCAGTGTCGCGCCGGGACCGATTCTCCCGTCCTTCTCCAGCTGCGTGACCATGCCGATGGCGATCCGGTCCTTCACGCTGGCAAGGGGATTGAAGAATTCGAGCTTCAGCAGCAGCGTCGCCTTGAGACCATCCTCTTCGGAGATGCGCGGAATGCGCACGATGGGCGTATTGCCGACCGTCTCCAGTATCGATCCGTAAATCCGCCCTCGCCCCGGCGCATCCAGCATCACACCATTAAAATCCAATGTTCCACTCATCCTGCTCTCCTGTCCTGCCGGTCTCAGGGGCCGCACCTGGCGAAGCCCTTCATAGAGGCGTCATTAACACAGGCCAGTTAGGCTTGTCCCATGTCAGACCGGTCCCGTATCGAAGCCTTCCTTGAAATGATGAGCGCCGAACGCGGCGCGGCCGCCAATACGCTGGACGCCTATGCCCGCGATCTGGCCGACGCATCGGAATTCTGTGGCGCCAGCCTGACGTCTGCAACCGGGCGCGACCTCTCAAACTGGCAGGCCGATCTTTCCGCGCGCGGCATGGCCGCCTCCACCTCGGCCCGCAAACTGTCTGCGGTGCGGCGCTTTTTCCGGTTCCTGTTCGAAGAGGGTGACCGCAGGGACGATCCGACCGCCAGGATTGATGGTCCGAAGACATCGCGCGACGTGCCGGATGTCCTTTCGCGCGAAGAGCTTGGCCGACTGATAGCGGCCTGCGGGGATGACCTGCGCCTGAAATGCCTGGTCGAACTCCTCTATGGCGCGGGCCTGCGCGCCTCGGAACTCGTCTCGCTCACCCTCGGCAGCCTGCCGCGCCGCAAGGGCGCGCGATGGGTCACGCAGGACATCATCATACGCGGCAAGGGTGGCAAGGAACGGCTTTGTCCACTCGGTGGCCCAGCCCTGTCGGCCTTGTCAGACTGGCTCGCCGTACGCCAGGACAGCCTGCCCGAAGGCAGCCTTGCCCGCGGCCGCGCAGAACCCTTTCTCTTTCCGTCGCGCGGCAAGCAGGGCCATCTGACCCGCCGCCGCCTCGGCCAGATGCTCGACGTCCTTGCCGTCAGCGCCGGACTGAACCCGTCACGCGTGCATCCCCACGCGCTGCGCCATGCCTATGCGACCCATCTCCTGCAGGGCGGCGCAGACCTGCGCAGCGTCCAGACTCTGCTCGGCCATGCCGATATCGCGACAACCCAGATCTACACACACGTGCTGACGGACGAGCTTGCCGAGATGCTCGAAACCAGTCACCCGCTCGCCCGGCCGGGCTGACCCTGATAATTGCCCATTGCGCTTGGGCGAAAGCGGGACAATATCACGTTGTATCCAGCCGGAGCTTTCCTGATGAACCGTTTTCTCAAGGCCCTCGTTCCAACCGTGCTTCTCACCGAGCTTGCGCTGATCACGTCAGCGACGGCTGTCTGGGCCATCCTGTCGGAAATGCATGCGGGCACATACGTGATAATGGGCGCCGAAGCGATTGACCTCGCCGCCATAGCCGTTCTGTCTGTCTTCATCTTCCGCCGCGCGTTCGATGCCGAAGCGCAGATGATGCAGATCCCCGCCGAAAACGACTAAAAGCCCGGCGGCGCTTGGCAGCCAGGCTCTTTACCAGATATTTTGCGGCGCCTCAGGTGACAGCCGATCCGCCGCGAGAGTTCACCCAGAAGGCGTGAACCACGCCGGGCAACCAGCCGATCAGTGTCAGCACGACATTAATCAGGAATTGTCCGCCTATGCCCTCTTTCATCGCAACGGCGACGGGCGGCAGGAAGATGGTTAGCAGGATTGTCAGCAGGGACATGGGAGTTTCCTTCGCGTTGGCTTCAACAGCCAAACGGGCGGGGTGCGGCTTTGTTCCTGTTTGACGCAGTGCACCATCAGCCTTAGGCCTGTGGCGGATGAGGAGATGAACATGAGCGCGAAGACACCCCGGAACTTTTTCAAGCCGCTGGCCATCGGTGCCCCGAGCCCGATGCTGGAACTGCCCACACGACTGGAACGCATGATCCATTTCGTGCCCGGGCATAATGAAAAGGTCCGCTCCAAGACGCCGGCCATGGCCGCCAAGTCCGATGTCATTCTCGCAAACCTCGAAGATGCCATTCCCGCTGACGCCAAAGACGCCGCGCGCGACGGCGCCATCGAAATGGCCTCGATGTATGACTGGCGCGGCACCGGAACCGGCTTCTGGAGCCGCGTGAACCCGCTGAATTCGCCCTGGTTCCAGGATGACGTCTCTGAACTCGTCCTCAAGGCCGGCCACCAGCTCGACGTCATCATGCTGCCCAAGGTCGAAGGCCCCTGGGACATTCACTTCGCCGACCAGTATGTCGCCCAGCTCGAAGCCAGGGCAGGCCTGTCGCGGCCGATCCTCTTCCATGCCATTCTCGAAACCGCGCAGGGCATGGCCCATGTCGAGGAGATCGCCCTCGCCAGCCCCCGCATGCAGGGCATCAGCCTCGGCCCGGCAGACCTCGCCGCAGACCGCAAGATGAAAACCACCCGCGTCGGCGGCGGCCATCCCTTCTACCGCGTACTGGAAGACCCCCATGAAGACGGCAGCGCCCGTGCCAATGCCCAGCAGGATCTCTGGCACTATACGATTGCCCGCATGGTCGACGCCTGCCGCATGGCCGGCATCAACGCCTTCTACGGCCCGTTCGGCGACATCTCGGATCTCGACGCCTGCGAACAACAGTTCCGCAACGCCTTCCTGCTCGGCTGTTCTGGCGCCTGGAGCCTGCACCCGGGCCAGATCGACATCGCCAAGCGGGTCTTCAGCCCGGATCCGGAAGAGGTCAAATTCGCCCGCCGCATCCTCGAAGCCATGCCCGATGGCACAGGCGTCGCCATGCTCGACGGCAAGATGCAGGATGATGCGACCTGGAAACAGGCCAAGGTCATCGCCGACCTGGCCGATCTCGTCGCCTCGAAAGACCCGGACCTCGCCGCCGCCTATAATGGGTGATTGCCTCTTAACTTGCACAAAACGCGTGCTAACCTCGGCACGCGGCGCAGGAATTTCCTTGCTGGCCGCCTGAACAAAGGTGGGACGATATGTTGAGGATACCCCTGATGGCTGCAGCGGCACTCGCCTGCACCAGCGCTGCACTGGCCGACGAAGTCTGGACCTCGCAGATCGGCGACGTGGTCTATGAACGCGAACTGCCCACCGGAGAGGCCGTCCTGTCCTATCCCGCAGCGGATGGTGAGGCACGCGGTCTTGCCTATATCGAAGGTCTCGCGCAGCAATATGAAGGGCGCGGCGCCTTCGAGGGCATATGGATTGAAGACGACCTGCCGCCCGAAAGCGCCTGCAGCGTGTCGCTCGCCGATCCCGAGACAGGCGCAGCCCGAAACAATTGGGGACGCATCGAGCTCGTTTTCACCGAACCGGATTTCCCCGGCGGCTGGGTCGCCATTCGCGGTGACTGCTTCAACCAGCCCGACAGTTACCTGATCGGAAAGCCCCTTGTCGCGGAGGGCGCCGAATGATCAGCCTGAAGGGCCATTCCCCAAATCTCCAGAAATGGTTTGACTGGATGGAAGGCAGCCATGATGCAGCGGGTCTCGATGCCCAGCTTGCCGAACATGTCGTCTTCCGCAGCCCGGTCGTACACACGCCGCAGGAAGGCAAGGCCATCACCATGGCCTACCTCACCGCCGCCGGGCAGACCCTTGGCGGTGACACGTTCCACTATACGCGCATCTTCGATTGCGGCGACAAGGCTGTACTCGAATTTGAATGCGTGATGGAAGGCATCAGCGTCAACGGCGTCGACATGATCGAGTGGGATGACCAGGGCAAGATCACGGACTTCAAGGTCATGGTCCGGCCCCTGAAGGCCATCCAGACAGTGCATGCCGCCATGGGCGCCATGCTAGCCAGCATGAAGGGCGGTGCATGATCACCGAGCCGCCAACGCTCATCACCGAGCGCCTCATCCTGCGACCGCAACAGGCCAGCGACTATGAAGACTGCGTTGCCATGTGGAATGATGAAGAAGTTGTGCGCCATATTGGCGGCGCAACACGTCCGCCGCAGGATGTCTGGTTCACACTGGCCCGGTCGCGCGGCATGTGGCCGCTCATAGGCTATGGCTACTGGATCGCGGTGGAAAAATCCTCCAGCCGATTCATCGGCGAAGTCGGATTTGCCGATTTCAAGCGCGGCATGAACCCGGACCTGTCCGAATGGCCCGAGGCCGGCTGGGCCTACAACAGGCATTCATGGGGCAAGGGCTATGCCAGCGAGTCCGTCGCCGCCATACACGCCTGGCTCGACGAACATCGTCCGGGTCCGTCTCATTGCATCATAGATGGAGACAACCTCGCCTCACGCCGCGTTGCCGAAAAGTCCGGATACGCATTCTGGTGCGAATCGCTCTACCGTGACAAGCCGCTGAATGTGTTCCGCCGCGAAGGCGCCGCCTCAGATTAACTGGCCTGGCGCGTGCTCAATGGCGCGGGATTGGCGCGGAACGCCCGCAGGAAATCCAGAAAGGCGCCATGCGGCAGGCCGGGGCTGTAAAGGAAACCCTGCCCCATTGTACAGCCGCGCCGGCGCAGGAAGTCCGCCTGCCGCTCCGTCTCGACACCTTCTGCAACCGTCTGCAGACCGAGCGTTTCGGCCATGGCGAGGATCATCTCGACAATCGCCGGGGCCTGCTTGTCGCCTTCCAGCGCGGAGACGAATTGCCGGTCGATTTTGAACACATCAAATGGCAATTGCGTCAGCATGGACAGGTTCGAGTGGCCAGTGCCGAAATCGTCAATCGCCAGCTTCATGCCCATCATGCGCAGCGGGCCCATGACTTCGGCCACCTTGCTCGGGCTCTCCACCGCCATGCTTTCGGTGATTTCCAGTTCGAGCCGGTTGGGGTGCAGGCCTGTGCGCTTCAACACGTCCATGACCGTATCAGTCAGGTTGCCCTTTTCGAACTGGCGCGGCGAAACGTTGACGGCAACGGACACATCAAGGCCCTCGCGCATCCACACCCGGGCCGACTGGCAGGCCGCTTCGAGAATCTGTTCGCCAATCTGGCTGATCAGACCGGTTTCTTCCGCCAGCGGAATGAATGCTGCAGGTGATATGATCTTGCCATTGTGGCGCCGCCAGCGGGCCAGCGCCTCTGCGCCGACAATCTTGCCGGTGCGAAAGTCCACTTTGGGCTGGAACACGGCCTTGAATTCGCGATTGGCCACGGCTTCGCGCAATTCGTCTTCGAGCTTGTACTTGCCGCGCGCCACGCGGGTCAGGCGCGGCGTGAAGAAGCGGAAGCCGGACGTTGCCTCGTCGCGCACAAGGCGCAGCGCCAGTTCGGCATGACGGAACAGCTTCTGCGTGCTGTCGGCATCCTCGGGGGCCATCACGATGCCGCCGGAAATGCCAAGGCTGATGGATTGCCCGTTCAGTTCAAACGGCGCGGCAAATGCCTGGCGAATAGCCCGGGCGATCGTGGCAACATGCTCCCGGCTGATGGCATGCGGCATGTAGACGGCGAATTCGTCAGCCTGCAGCGCCGCAATGGTCGCCTCGCGCAGCGCGGCGCCGGACGGGCCGCTGATCCCGCCCAGCTCCGCTTTCAGGCGCATGCCCGCCTGTGCCAGCAGGGCCTCGCTCGCATAGCTGCCCACCTGTTCGGCTGCCCGCGTGAACCGGTCAAGGTCCAGCATGATCAGGGCGGCCGGCGCCTCGAACGTCGCCCGGGCCAGCGTCGCCGCGATGGCCCGGTCGATCGCAATCATGTTCGCCAGGCCCGTGCGCGGATCGACAAAGGCCGTTTCACGCAGAAGGGCGTTCTCGCGGCGCAGTTTCCCGACCGTGCGGGTCACGCCCGCACGCAGCCGGCGCAGTTCGGCAAACTGCACGTCACCAAGGTCGGTCTCGCCATCCCCGCGCGCATCATTGAGATAGAGATTGAAGCGATCGAGCGATTTTCGAAACCTGGCAGCCGCGAAATAGGCAACCCCGCCAGCACATGCCAGGGCCACGATGATCTCGACGAACAGCACCACCGGGGGATTTGGCAGTTCGGTAAAATGCAGATCCATGAAGAAGACGCGATAACCGATCTCTATCGCCAGAAGGACGGCAAAAATGACCAGCGTCATGGCAATTCCCGCCATGCCCGCGAAGGCCGGAATGGTCATGGTGCCGAAAATCCGGCTGAGGAATCTCTTCTTGTTCAAGCGCTGATTCGCTTTCCGGGGGGCAATTGCAGCTGTTCCTGAACAGATATTCAGTGAATATGTTTAGAAATCAGTGAACAAAACGCGCTAGCTGTCGTGGATACAGCGCACTATATGGTTCCAGATGATTAAGCACCGCAAAGCCACCGTTGCCCGCAAGACGAAGGAAACCGATATTTCGGTCACCCTCGATCTCGATGGCACAGGCAAATCCGATATCGAAACCGGTATCGGGTTCTTCGACCACATGCTGGAAAGCTTTTCCAAGCATTCCGCGATCGACCTGACCGTCCGCTGCAAGGGCGACCTGCACATCGACATGCACCATTCTGTCGAAGACACGGGCATCGTCATCGGCCAGGCGATCCTCAAGGCGCTCGGCGACTTTGCCGGCATCACCCGCTTTGGCCACGCCTATATCCCGATGGACGAGACGCTGAGCCGTGCCAGCCTTGACCTCTGCAAGCGTCCTTACCTGATCTGGAAGGTCAATTTCGCCCGCGACAAGATCGGCGAGATGGATACCGAACTGTTCAAGGAATTCTTCCACGCCCTGGCCGGAAATGGCGGCATGTGCCTGCACGTGGAAAACCTCTATGGCGAGAACAGCCACCACATTATCGAGAGCTGCTACAAGGCCACCGCCCGCGCCCTGCGCACCGCCATCGCGGTTGACGCAAAACTTGACGGCAAACCGGCCTCGACGAAGGGCAGCCTTTAGCCTAAACGCGCGGCCATGAACTTGGTCGCCCTCATCGATTACGGCTCCGGAAACGTCCATTCAGCGGCAGGCGCGTTGAACGAGGCCGCCCGCCGTACCGATATCGCGGTCGAGGTCGCCATTACCGACGATCTCGCAACCATCGCTCGCGCCGACCGCATCATCCTGCCCGGCGTCGGCCATTACGGCGATTGCGCCGCCAATTTGCACGCCCGGCCGGGCCTCGTCGACGCGCTCGAAACCGCTGTGCTGAATGAAGGCAGGCCCTTCCTCGGCATCTGCGTCGGCATGCAGCTGCTCGCCGATTTCGGGCTTGAGGATGGCGAGACGCGCGGCCTCGGCTGGATCCATGGCGTCGTCGACCGTATCGACCCCGGCCCGGGCCTGCGCGTGCCGCATGTCGGCTGGAACGAGCTCGCCCTGCCTCGCCGCCACGCCCTGCTCACCGGCCTCGGCGACCAGCCGCACGCCTATTTCACCCATTCCTACGCCTTCACACCGGAACAGCCCTCCGATATCGCCGCCACCACGACCTATGGCACGCCCTTCACCAGCGCGGTCGCCCGCGGCAATATCTTCGGCACCCAGTTCCACCCGGAAATGAGCCAGCGCGTCGGCCTCCAGCTCCTCGCCAACTTCCTGCAATGGCAGCCATAGACAGGCTCATCCTGAGCGAAGTCGACGGACGAGCCGCGCGCCCGCCTCCATCCTTCGACTTCGCTCAGGATGAGCGCTAAGGAAACCTGATGACCCAGCCCCCCTTCATCCTCTACCCTGCCATCGACCTGAAAGACGGCCAGTGCGTGCGCCTCCTGCGCGGCGAGATGAATGCGGCCACCGTCTTCAATGACAGCCCCGCCGACCAGGCCGCCGCCTTCCACGCGGCCGGGTTCAGCCACCTCCATGTGGTGGACCTCAACGGCGCCTTTGCCGGCCAGTCGGCCAATGCCGAGGCCGTCAGGGCCATCCTCGCGGCGACACCCGCCCCCGTCCAGCTTGGCGGCGGCATCCGCACCCGCGCCCAGATCGACGCCTGGCTTGAGGCCGGTATCGCCCGAATCATCCTCGGCACAGCCGCCCTGCGCGATCCGCAGCTGGTGAAAGACGCTGCCCGCGCCCTGCCCGGCCGCATCATTGTCGGCATTGACGCGAAGGATGGCCTTGTAGCCGTCGAGGGCTGGGCCGAGACCAGCGACATGCCCGCCGTCGAGCTTGCGAAAGCCTTCGAGGGCTGCGGCGTCGCCGCCATCATCGCCACTGATATCGGCCGCGACGGCCTGAAGACCGGCGTCAATGTCGCCTTCACCAGCCAGCTCGCCAATGCCGTCACCATCCCCGTCATCGCCTCCGGCGGCGTCGCCAGCACCGCCGACATCACAAGCTTACGCGCCGCGCCCGGCACGCCCGTCTCCGGCACCATCCTGGGTCGCGCGCTGTATGATGGCGATATCGTCGCCGCAGAGGCCATCGCAGCGGCCTCCTAACCCTGCAGAACAGGCTCACCCTGAGCGAAGTCGACAGGCGAGCCGTGTACGCCTACAATTTCGTCGAAAAACTCTTCCTGAGCCGCCGCCGCGTGCGCAGCGCATGGGCCATGTCGCTTTCCGGCGCGTCGGGCGCGGTCTCCAGTTCCTTCAGCCGGGCCAGCTTCGCCGCCCGGCGGCTCGCATCCTCGGCGCTGTCATGGCTGATCGCGTCTGCGGCCCTGATCTCGGTGATCCTGAGGTCCATCACATGTCTCCTCTACTGTTTCATCCCCGCGCAGTCATCCGCTGCGCCTGAACCAAGCATAGCCGAAAACGACCGATTTTTCCATGAAAGGTCCGTTAGGCGTCCGTTGCGCGAATCTCTTCAGCAAGTTCTTGAACGCAGAGGCTGACTGCATCGCGGCTGACTTGCCGCAGAGATTCCAAGAGATTCTGCCATTTGTTCCCGTTCTCCCCGAATCGTTCACATTGTTTTTCAGGGCATTTTATCACCTCGAAGGCGATCAACTTTCCGAACGTTTGAAATCACACTCGGCCGGTGCCCCCGACTCCCTCAACAACCGCTCATAAAACCCGCCCCATTGGCGCCCCGGTTCCAGAAGGTGAATCTCCAGGATCCAGTGGCGCGGGCGGCCGAGATGGTCGGGGTCGGTGAGGCGTGTGGAATTGGCCGGGCTGATGCGGGAATGGTCCTTGTCACCGGGCCACACGGCATGGGGAAACTCGCCCACAATATGCCCCGCAATCGCCCCACCGAAATGATAGCCATGCGCGGCGGCTGTCTCGCAGGCCAGCGCATAAAGATCCGCCCCCGTCATGTCCGGCGCCGCCAGCCACCTGGCCCGCACCGCCTCGAACACCACGGGCAGCGCCGCGACCAGCGCCCGCTTTGCCGCGTCCTGGCCCACCGCATAGGTGCGCCCGACATCGGCCTCCCAGGCCTCGAACACCGGGCCAAGGTCAACATAGACCGTGTCCTCAGGCTGAATCACGCGCACGGGCGGGTTGTCATGGAACGTGGTCACCGTATTGGCGCCTGCACGCACATTGCACCTGTGCCAGTGGCGTTCGATGCCGAACTTTTCCAGCGCCAGCGCGGTAATGTCGGCGTCCACCTCCGCCTCGCTGCGCCCCGGCGCAACAATGCCCGCCGCCTCGATGGCATCGAACAGGGTGAGGGCCCTGTCCTCGGCATGGGTCAGCGCCTGCCAGCGCGCGGTGTCTGTCTCTGAAACCTGAGTCATCGGCGAAACATATCAACATTCGTTTATATGTCAAATCGCGTGCCCGGCATCTTCCCCCGCTCTCTCATCCCCGCTACACGCCTCCCATGCTCAAGACCCGCATCATCCCCTGCCTCGATGTGAAAGACGGGCGCACCGTGAAGGGCGTCAATTTCGTTGACCTTCGCGATGCCGGAGACCCCGTCGCCCTCGCCCGCGCCTATGATGAACAGGGCGCTGACGAGCTCTGCTTTCTCGACATTACCGCCAGCCATGAAGGCCGCGGCACAATGCTCGATATTGTCACCCGCACGGCAGAGGCCTGTTTCATGCCACTCACCGTCGGCGGCGGCGTGCGCAGCGCGGAAGACCTGGTCGCCCTGCTGAAAGCGGGCGCCGACAAGGTGGCCATCAATTCCGCCGCCGTGGCAGACCCCTCCCTGATCAGCCGCTGCGCCGCCAAGGCCGGGCGCCAGTGCGTCGTCGTCGCCATCGACGCGCGCCGCACAGGCGAGACATGGGAAATCTTCACCCATGGCGGGCGCGAACCGACCGGCATCGACGCGGTCGCCTATGCGATTGAGGCCGAACAGCGCGGCGCAGGCGAAATCCTGCTCACCAGCATGGACCGCGACGGCACCAAGTCCGGATATGACCTGGCCCTGCTGAAGGCTATCTCGTCGGCCGTGAACATTCCCGTCATCGCGTCCGGCGGCGCAGGCCATGTCGATCACCTGGCCCCCGCCATTCTCGAAGGCGGCGCCAGCGCTGTCCTCGCCGCGTCCATCTTCCATTTCGGCGAAGCCACCATCGCCGACGCCCGCGCCGCCCTCGACCAAGCCGGCGCTCCGGTGCGCCCGATTTAGGAGCTCTCCCATGACCCACCCCCCGCTCGGCCCCCTCACCCGCCTCGCCGCCGCCCTCGAACACCTCTCCGGCACGATCGACGCGCGCGCCCTTGAAGGTGATTCCGGCACCAGCTGGACCGCCCGCCTCCTCGCCAAAGGACCGGACGTCGTCGCCGCCAAGATTGCCGAGGAAGGCGCAGAGCTCGCAGAGGCGGTAATCCGCGAAAGCGACGACCATGTCGCCTCAGAAGCTGCCGACGTGATCTATCATCTCATGGTCGGCCTGCGCGCACGCGGCGTCCCGCTCAATGCCGTCGCAGCAAAGCTGGAAGCCCGCCAGGGCGCCAGCGGCCTCGCCGAGAAAGCATCGCGGAAGCCAGACTAACCCTTCTCCCTCCGGGAGAGGAGGGGCCCATCGCAGGGTGATGGGAGGTGAGGGCCCGCTTCGTCACATGCACGAAACGTCCGTGTACCATCCGTGCTTTTTCCGTGCATCTGTTCGTGCGCCGCGTTTCCCCCGGATGCGGCGCGGCTCTACATGTCTTTCACGGGCTTCAGGCGGCGCTTGGTCTGGTGGGCATCGGCCTTGTCGCCCGTCACCTTCTGGCCCTTCATGTAATGGCGCTGCCAGCGTTCCTTCATCGCCTTCTCCTCGCCAGTGGCCAGGCGGGTGTTGAAGTCAGACCGGCTGGCCACCCAGGCGTCATATTCCTTCACCAGCTCGGGATTCGTCTTCATTGCCTTGCGTTCCGGGGTGATCTCTTCCAGCCTTTTATGCTCCATCAGCGTGATGAAGCAGAATGGCTCGCCCTTGCGGAAGATCACTTCGCCGGGCCGCGTCATCGCCCAGTTCATCGTGAACGGGAAGGGCAGCCAGTCGGTCTCAACCAGGCCCGTCAGGGGCGAAATGCCGTCCTTCGGCCAGTTCGGCGCGCCCGTCGCCCACACGCCCCAGCCAGGCGGCGTGCGGAACAGGTGTCCGGTATGGAAGGTGACGATACCGCGCATGAAATGGCTGTCGGCAAAGCTCGGGATGGCTGCCGGGTCACCGGTTGTGAGGAAATTGATATCCTCTTTCTTCGGCCCGCCATTCCACTGGATCTTGATGTCCATCGGGCAGAGGATTTCCCACCCCGTGGAATTGGCCATGGTCAGCGGCAGGCAGCGATAGGGGTGGCGGTCCGGGAAGGCATCCATCCAATCGCGCTGGCTGCGGCCCGGCACGATCTCCGGGGCAACATCATGTATCTTGTAGCATTCGAGGCGCATGGGGATAAAACTCTCCGGAAGGCTTGACGCTCTGGGCAAGTCTTGGCCCAAAGTGCAGGATGACCGCAAGCCCTGAAGACCTGTTCGCCTATCTTGATGATCACGCCATCGCGCACCGCACGCACTGGCACGAGGCGGTCTTCACCGTCGATGAGGGCCTGGACCTGAAGGCGGCCATGCCGGGCGTCCACACCAAGAACCTGTTCCTGAAGGACAAGGACGGCGCTTTCATCCTCATCTCGGCCGAGGCGCACGCGCAAATCGCCCTCAACCAGCTTCATCGCCATATCGGCACCAAACGCCTCTCCTTCGGCTCTCCGGAGGACATGCTGGCGCTGCTGGGCGTCACGCCCGGGTCCGTCACGGCCTTTGCCCTGATGAATGACACGGCCTGCAAGGTGCGCTTCATTGCCGACGCCGCGCTGTTTGCGGCCGATCCGGTCAATTTCCATCCCCTGACGAACACAGCCACAACTGCCATATCGCGGGATGATTTCAGGCGATTTGTGGAGTCCACCGGGCGGGACTGCGAACTGTTTGACTTCGCATCCCAGCAGCAGGTCCCGTGAAAAGGCCGCCCTGTCAGGCGGCCTTCCGGGGTCGGGTTTCGCTGCGCGCTACTTGAAGCTGTAGTTCAGCCGAACTCCGATCGTGCGCGGCGCACCCACGAATGTGTAGAACGAGCGAACATAGACCGGCCCGCCATCATCATCGGACAGGACCTGGTTGAACAGGGGCGTCCCGACCACACCAGTCTCGTAATACTCGTCGAACACATTGTTCACGAACAGCGTCGCCTGCCACGGCCCGGCATCATATTCGGCCGAGGCATTGGCCACGCCATAGCTGTCCAGCGTAATGCCGTCGCCAAGGCCGCCGGTGCGGGTCAGCACGTCGCCCTGCCAGGCATATCCGCCGTTGAAGGTCAGCTCTTTGCCGTTCGCCAGTGCATGAACATACGTACCGAACACCGCAAACTGATCCTCCGGCGACCCCGGCAACCGGTCACCGTCGCGGCCGTCAAGCAGCACACTGCCGAAACCGGGCGGTGAGATCGTGCCGACCAGACCCGGGGCCGGCGCCGTGAGCGATGCTTCGGTGTGGCTGTAGCTGCCGCGAAGCGAAAGGGCGTCACTCACCAGCCAGCTACCGTTGAATTCGACGCCCTTGGACTCGGCGCCATCCGCATTGACCCTGATCGGAAGTGACGCATTGATCGTTGCCGAGGAGAGTTGCGGATCACTCCACTCGACATAGTAAACGGCGCCATTGAGCGTGATCCGGCCACCGTCCAGGGTCGACTTGAAACCAAATTCGTAGTTCGTCGTCGTGTCCGGAAGGTACTGGGTTTCATCGCGGGTAGAGACATCATTCGGTCCCGCCCCGAATTGCTGGCCCGGCAGCAAGGCACAAGCGCCCTGTTGATTGTCCAGTGGATCGAACTCCGGACAGACTCCAATGCCGTTCGAATCGCCGATCCTGTAACCTTCGGAGAGCGTGAAATAGGTCAGCAGGTCGTCCGTCACCTGATAGGATGTGTTGAACTTGAACAAGGTGCCATTGTCCGACTGTGACGTCCGCTCCGTCCCGTTCGGGCTCCCGGCGGCAAAGTCAGCTTTCAGGCTGTCTTCCATCGCGCTGATGCCCACCGGCATGAGATAATCGGGGCCCGAATCAAACAGGGGAAAATCAACGTCACTGAAGGATTCCAGATCATACTTGTAGTAACGACCCCCGACAGTGATGCTCCATTTGTCAGTGATGTCATAGCCGATCTCGCCGAAAATCGCCGATTCCTTCAGCTTCGAATAGAATTGCGAATAATATTCGAGATCATCGGGACGGTCGAAACCGACATAGGCTGCATAGCCCGGCGTGTATTCCTGCGAATAGGATGTAACGTCAGCATCATTGTAGAACGCGCCGACAATCCAGTTGAACCGGCTGTCGGAGGTCGAAACGAGCCGGATTTCCTGATTGAACGTATTCTCCCTTCCCTTCTCGTGGGTGAATGAGGTGAAGCTCGGGAAAGCCTCATAGCTGTATTCCAGCGTAATCAGCAGGTCACTCTGGTCGCGCTGTCCATCATCATCAAACCGCGAAAGGCCGGTTGCCGATGTAAGCTCGGCAAAACCGAGATCCGCAACAACTTCCAGTGCGAGTAGCTGGTTGGTGATCTCGTTCGGTTCTTCGACCCTTTTGGCAAGTTCGTATTTTCCCGCCGGGACAGTCGAGCGCGCGCTTGAACCGCGCCGGCCCTCAATGTCCGACTTCTGAAGATAATAGGTCAGAGTGCCGTCAAGCCAGGAGGTCGGTTCCCAGCGCGCCGCGATACGTCCCGAAATGACTTCTTCACCGTCGGCGTCATTCACCCGGCGAACATTGGCAGCCACATCCGCAGGGTCGCTGAAATCCGGATCGGCATCTGACACACCGATCTCCCGCACGACGAACGGGTAATCGGTGAAGCCTGAATCATTCTCGAAATCGACCGACCCGCGGATCGCGAAACGCGGCGTCAGCGCCTTGTTGAAAGTCAGGCCGGCTTCGTAACTGATATCGTCTGCTTCGGAATATTGTGAAACCTCTGTGCGGATGTCCAGCGAGTCGCCAGCAAAGTCCGGCTTCTTCGGAATGTAACGAATGGCGCCCCCGAGCGTGCCGGCGCCATAGAGAGTTCCCTGTGGCCCAAGCAGGACCTCGACCCGTTCAAGGTCGTTGAGCTTCAGGTCGACATATAGCGGAATCTCGCCGACATATGTTGCAACCGTACCGCCGCCATTATTGTTGCCATCTCCCGAGCTGAGGCCGTCAGCGTTCAGGCCGCGCACGATGATCGGGTTGCCCTGGCGACCACCGCGGTCAACCACGTTGATGCCCGGAACGTAGGCCAGTATGTCCGCCAGTTCGTCAAAGCCCTGTTCCTCGATCTGCTCGCCGCCAACCGCTGCGATGTTCAGGGGAACATCCTGGACGCTCTCGGCACGGCGGGTTGCCGTTACAGTAATCGTCTGCGCGCGAAGTTCCGTTTCGTCGACCGCTTCCTGTGCCTGCGCACCAAGAGCCGCGCCCGCAGCAAGCACCAGAGCGCTGGTCGTCTTCAGAAGTGACATTTTCATTGTTCGATTCCTCATCAGTGTTCCCGCCTCACGATTAAACTAGTCTCAACCGTCTCATCGGGCGCAAGAAGGCGTCACCGCAGGCTTCTCTTTTTGGAAAAGGCGCGCCAAAATGGGCAAAGTCTGAAATTTCTGCCCAAAAACAGGACAACCGCCCTGATCAACACATCGCGTTCAAAGTCAGGAAGCGCCCGTCTGGCAGAGGCAGAGCGTCTTCTCGCCGCAAAGGCGTATAAACCCGCACACGCACTTTGCCTGGAGGAACTGAACAGCAATCCGGAATCGGCGCAGGCCTACTATCTGCTTGGTATCCTCACGGCTGACCACGGCAATCATGCAAAGGCGATCGAACTGTTCACGCGCGCCACCCTGCTGGACTCGCATCATGCGCCAGCATTCGCGCAGCGCGCGCGCAGAGAGATCGCACGCTCAAATCGGGAAGAAGCGCTCCATGCAGCAAATGCCGCTGCAGCGCTCTTCCCGACAGACGCACACACCCTGGACACGCTCGGCGTTGTCTACAGCAGGGCTGGCCTGCATGCGCGTGCCACGCCATTTTATGCACGAGCGGCCCGCAAGGCGCCGGACGTCGCCAATTACCATTATAATCACGGCGCAGCGCTGCAATTCCTTGGCGACATGGCCGCGGCACGCGAGGCCTATCGCCGGTGCCTTGAAGCCGACCCGCTGGAAACGCGCGCACTGTCCTCGATTGTCCAGATCACACGCCAGACGGAGCAGGAAAACATGGTTTCCGAGCTGGAAGCCGCATTCAAGGCAACCCGAACGGATCCGGACGACGCCCTGCGCATCGGACACGCCCTCGCCAAGGCCCATGAGGATCTCGGCCACTCGGCCGACGCGCTGGACTGGCTCCATCGCGCCAAGGCTGGCAAGCGCGCGACCATCCGGCACGATCCGTCCGCCGATGCCGCACTGTTTGACGCCGCGCGCAGCCTGCCTGCCCGGCTGACGAACACGAAAGGGCACACGGGCGCCCAGCCCATATTCATCGTCGGCATGCCGCGCACCGGCACCACACTTGTAGACCGCATACTGTCCAGCCACAGTGCGGTGACATCCGCCGGCGAGCTGACGGATTTCGGCCTCATCCTGAAACGGATGGCCGCGACAGGATCGAACCATGTGCTGGATCCGGAAACCCTGCTCGCCACTGCCGGGGTGGATCTTGCCGCGCTCGGCAGGACATACATGGACAGCGTATCGCGCACACAGGGCCTGTCCGGGCGATTCATCGACAAGATGCCTCTCAATGCGTTCTACACCCCGATCATCCTGTCCGCCCTGCCGAACGCACGGGTCATCTGCCTGCGACGGCATCCGGCTGATACCGTCCTGAGCAATTACCGGCAGATGTTCGCGACCAGCTTCTCCTATTACAACTACGCCTACAGCCTGGCAGCAACGGCGCACTATTATGTCGGCTTCGACCGCATGATGGCCGACTTTGCCCGCGCACTGCCCGCCGATCGCTATTGCGACGTTCATTATGAGCACGTCGTGGCAGATATCGAGGGTGAGACCCGTCGCCTTCTGGATTTTTGCGGTCTCCCTTTCGAAGCCGCCTGCCTCGATTTCCACGAAAACACGGCGCCCGTCGCAACGGCCAGCGCGGCCCAGGTACGACAGCCACTCTACAGGGGATCCGTGGCCCGCTGGAAACGCTACGCCCCCGGCATGGCGGAGGCACTCGACATTCTTGAAGCTGCAGGCTGTATTTCCGTTGGGGAACGCGCGCTCTGACGGCCCGCGCCTATGGTGCCAGCGGAAATTGCCGTTACGCTTGTCCGGAAATCTGACATTCCGGGGAGGAAAGCATGAAAACACGTCGTCTTGGCAAGAGCGCCATCTATGTATCCGACATCTGCATGGGCACAATGACCTTCGGGTCGCAAACCGACGAGAAGGAAGCCCTGCGCATTCTCGACGCGTGCTATGATGCCGGCATCAATTTCTATGATGCGGCGGAAAACTATCCCGTGCCGCCGGATCCCAAATGGGCCGGGCGCACCGAGGAGATCGTCGGGAAGTGGATGAAAACCAAGGACCGCGACTCCCTGATCATTGCTACCAAAGTGTCCGGCCCGTCGCACGGATGGATCAAGAGTTCACAGCGCGCCGGCATGACGGCGATGGACCGCCACAACATTACCCGCGCCGTGGAAGCGAGCCTCGAGCGCCTCGATACGGACTATATCGACCTCTACCAGACGCACTGGCCCGACCATGGCACCGGCTTTGACGAGACAATGGAAACCCTGGACGAACTGGTTCGCGCCGGCCTCATACGGATTGTGGGCTGCAGCAATGAAAATGCCTGGGGCCTGATGAAAAGCCTCGCAACGGCCGACCGGCTCGGTACGGCGCGCTACCAGACGATCCAGAACAATTTCAGCATGAACAACCGGCGCTTTGAAGACGAGCTTGCCAATATCTGCAAGCGCGAGCATGTCAGCCTGATCCCGTATTCGCCAATCGCCGGCGGCGTTTTGTCCGGCAAGTACAATGGCGGCGCAACGCCCGAAGGCGCACGATTCTCCAGCTATATCAACAAGGGCGGCCGCCACACGCTGATGGCTCAGCGCTTCGTCAACGAAAAGTCGCTCGCCGCCACAGAGCGCTACATGGGGATCGCCGAAGAGGCGGGCATGTCGCCGGTCACGCTTGCGACAGCCTGGTCAAAGCAGCACGATTTCGTCGCATCCACCATTGTCGGCGTCAGCCGGCAGGACCAGCTCGCGCCGATCCTTGCCGCTGCCGACATGACGCTCGGCCAGGACGTGATGGACGCTGTCGATGCCGTGTCGAAGGATATCCTCTACCCGATGGGCTGAGGCATCAAAAAAAACTCCCGGGCGCTTCTGTCGGCGCCCGGGAGCTGTCTTCTTGCCCACCAGGTCGCTATGCTCAGTCGTTGCCCGGCGCACCATTGGCGAGCACCTCGCGCCGGCCGGCATGGTTCGGTGCAGAGATGATTCCCTCTTCCTCAAGCCGGTCGATCAGCCCGGCCGCCTTGTTGTAGCCGACCTTGAGACGGCGCTGCAGGTAGGAGGTCGATGCCCGCTTGTCGCGCACGACGATGGCGATTGACTGGGCAAACAGATCATCATCGTCATCGCCCGTCGATGTGCCCAGCATTGCGTCCATCACGGCAGATCCTGTCGAGCCGTCTTCCGGCGCTTCCAGTATGTCCATGACATAGTCTGGTTCGCCTTGTTCCTTCAGCCAGTCCACAACTGCGCCAACTTCCTCATCCGACACGAACGGTCCGTGCAGGCGCTGCGATTTCTTGCCGGGCGCCTGGTAAAGAAGGTCGCCCATGCCGAGCAATTGCTCCGCACCCTGTTCGTTCAGGATAGTACGCGAGTCGATCTTCGTCGTCACCATGTAGGAAATCCGGGTCGGGAAGTTCGCCTTGATCGTACCAGTAATCACGTCCACGGATGGACGCTGTGTAGCAGTGATCAGGTGAATACCGGCTGCCCGCGCCATCTGCGCAAGCCGCTGGACGCAGCCTTCGATTTCCTTGCCTGCGACCATCATCAGGTCAGCCATCTCGTCGATCACGACGACAATGTTCGGAATATGATCTATCGGCAGGATTTCCGTTTCATGGATCGGCTTGCCGCGATCGTCATACCCAACCTGAACCTTGCGCGCCATTTCCTCGCCTGAAGCGCGGAACTTGGCCGCCTTGTCATTGAAGCCGGCCAGGTTGCGCACCCCTGCCTTCGACATAAGCTCGTAGCGGCCTTCCATTTCGCGCACTGTCCACTGCAGCGCGTTCACGGCCTTTTTCGGATCCGTCACAACCGGGGCCAGCAGATGCGGGATACCCTCATAGATCGACAGTTCCAGCATTTTCGGGTCGATCATGATGAAGCGGCACTGTTCCGGCGTGTGCCGGTACAGCAGTGACAGGATCATCGCATTGACGCCCACCGACTTACCCGATCCTGTAGTGCCCGCGATCAGCAGGTGAGGCATCTTGGCGAGGTCGACGACTGTTGGCACGCCGCCAATATCCTCGCCCAGCGCCATAGGCAGGCTGGCGCGGGTGGCAACATAGGGTTCAGCCTGCAGCAGCGTACGAAGATAAACCGTATCACGATCATCATTCGGCAGTTCGATACCAATCGCGTTCTTGCCAGGCACAACGGCGACGCGCGCCGAGACCGCGCTCATGGAGCGGGCAATATCGTCGGCCAGCGAAATGACGCGCGACGATTTCACGCCTGGCGCTGGCTCCATCTCGAACAGCGTAATGACCGGACCCGGCCGCACTTCCTTGATCCGTCCACGGACACCGAATTCCTTGAGCACTTCAGACAGGCGCGCGGCCTTGGCGATCAGCGCTTCCTCATCCACTGTGTCGCCGCGCTCCTCGGGCATCTGCAAGAGGTCGATTGACGGCAGGCGCGGCGTCTTGTTGCGGCGCTCGTTCTTGGTTACGCGTGGCACAGGCGGTTTCGCGGCAGGCTTCGGCGTCTTGAATCGCAGGGTGCGAACCGGCGTTTCTTCAACCTCGTCGAGATCGTCCTCGTCCTCTTCCTCGTAATCCTCCTCATCGTAAATCTCTTCGAGCGCCTCATCGTCCTCATCATAATCGGCCGGCTTTTTCGGCTTCCTCAGGAAACTGCGCGCTTCACCGGACAGCTCGTCATCACCCTTCACCACGCGCGCCCGGTCATTGATTTCACTCGCGCGCCGCTTCGGCATCAGGACACGGCCCACTGATGCCAGCAGGCCAGCCGCGCCGCGCGCCTGGCGGGCCGCGCGCAATCCGGATGTTGCCGCAGCTTCCTGCAGCAATTGGGCATCACCGCGCCGGAATCCGAGTGCGCTCAGCGCTGCCCACAGCGCCGCGCTGCCCAGAACGAATCCGGCCCACGTCCCCGGCGATGGCAGGAGCAGCGCGCGGAACGGCATTTCGGCATAGTAAAACAGGGCATCGCCCACGATGCCGCCGAGTCCGGCGCTCAACGGCCAGGACTCGGGCACCGGCCACCCGGCAAAGCAGGCCGCCGACAGCGGTACGAAGGATCCGCCGAGTATCCAGCGACGCACGCTCGGCGCCCCGATCAGCACGGCGCGCATGGCGCCGCCAATCATCAGGGCAAGGCCGGCGGTCCAGCTCGACCAGCCAAATCCCTGGCGTGCGAAATCGGAGAAGATGGCGCCGGGGCCGCCAAAAAGGTTTTGCACGGCCGCATCCGTGGCGGCGTTCCAGCTTGGATCGCTCGGCACATAGGAACCGACACTGCCACATACGAACACGCCTGCACCAAAGGCGGCAGCCCCTGTCAGAATCCTCCAGACCGGATCGCTCGCGCTGGGGGCGTCATCGTCAATATAGGCGTAATCAGTCATGTGCCGGGGCAACTCCGCTTCTCGGAATGGGAAGCCCTCACACTGGCCTATCAGGCTTAACACCGCGCAAACGGGTGTGCGTGGATTTGCGCGGCTTGGTTAATGTCTTGCGCTGCGTCGCATGACCTTTTCCTCATGCATCCGCCGCATCAGGCGGAGATGACTTTTGCCCTGAAACCAGCGTCTGAACTGAATTTAATGCACCTCACACGGGAACATCACGCCGCCACGCCTCGTTGCTTGCCCATAACGTAACAATGAAGGAGACGACCATGAAACGCATTCTGATCATTCCCGCCACGGCAGCCCTGTTAACGGGTCTCTCGGCAACCGCGCAGGATTTTAATGAGAATCCTGATACCGTTAACACTCCCGCTCAGGTACTTTACACTGGTGACGAGGCCAATCTCGACGAAATGACGATCGAGCAACTCAACGCCTTGCAGCTGCAACGCCTGCAAACCGCTGGCGATGAAACCGCGGCCTCCGGTGAAAGTACATTCCAGGTCGCTGAAGCCGACACAACAGATGCAGGCGCCGAAATTGAGTCTGATAGCAATGCCGCAACCGAAATGGGCGGCCCTGATTATGCGTCAAAAACTGACGCGATGGCTGATGCTGACATGCCCGGCACAATCGCTGAGGTCGCGATGGACGATGCCCGCTTCTCGACACTTGTCACCCTGCTGAAGCAGGCTGACCTTGCCGACGCGCTATCCAATGACGGCCCGTTCACGGTTTTCGCCCCGACCAATGAGGCCTTCGCCCGGCTCGACCCCGAGCTGGTTGCGCGCCTGACATCTGATGATGGCAGTGACGACCTTGCAAACCTCCTGAAGCGCCACGTCGTGGAAGGCAATTACAAGGCTGCTGACATCACGCAAGGCGAAACCGAACTCATGACACTCGCCGGAACAAATCTTGCGATTGAACGCGCCGGTGACATGATCACAGCCGACCACGTTGATGTCGTAAGCGGAGATATCAAGGCCTCGAATGGCGTGATCCATGCCATCGACATGGTCATCGTTCCAATGATCGAAACTGAGGCTGATGTTGAGGCGAATACTGACCTGGAAACCGGGATTGACCCGCTTGGCCAGTAATCGATCCAGACATCAGGCATGAAAAAACCCCGGCAGGCGCGAGCCCGCCGGGGTTTCATTCATTCGGAAGCCCCCTCAGCCCCGAGCGAATTCCGGATAGGCTTCAAGGCCGATCTCTGCCTTGTCGAGACCCATTTCTTCGTCTTCAAGGCTGCAGCGCACACCGATGGTGAACTTGAGCAGGAGCCAGACGACAGTGGAGGCTGCGACAACAAACACGCCGGTCAGCGCGACACCGACAAACTGTCCGAGATATGTGGCGCCGCTATTGGTCGCCGCAACGATCATCGTTCCCCAGATACCGCACACGAGGTGAGCCGGGATGGCGCCGACAACATCGTCGATCTTGAACTTGTCGAGAAGCGGCACGGACAGGACCACGAGCACACCGCCCACGCCACCAATCAGTACGGCCTGGCCCATGCTTGGCATCAGGGGCTCCGCAGTGATCGACACGAGGCCGCCAATGGCACCGTTGAAGACCATGGTTGCATCAACCTTGCCTTTGTACATCACCGCTGTGGTGATCATCGCCGCGAGCACGCCGCCAACAGCAGCCATGTTCGTGTTGGCGAAGATGTGCGCCACCGAGTTGATGTCTGCCGCGGTACCTGCAGCCAGCTGCGAGGCGCCGTTGAAGCCGAACCAGCCGAACCAGAGGATGAATGTACCCAGCGCAGCAAGCGGGATGTTCGAACCCGGCATCGGGTTGATCTGCTTGCCGAAATACTTGCCGGCACGTGGACCAATGACGATGGCGCCGACCAGTGCCGCCCAGCCGCCCACAGAGTGGACAAGGGTCGAACCGGCAAAATCTGAGAAACCCCAGACGCTGTCGAGATAACCGGCGCCCCATTCCCAGGATACGACGATCGGATAGATGAAGGCCGTCAGCACCGCCGTAAAGAGCAGGAATGGCAGCAGCTTGACCCGTTCAGCCACGGTGCCCGAAACGATCGAGGCGGCCGTTGCCACAAACACCATCTGGAAGAACCAGTCGGATGACGGCGCATAGCCTGCATCGCTCTGGACACTGAGGTCACCACCGGACCACGGCCCGGGCGTGATGCCGAGCAGGCCGTTCAGAACGGTTTCGGCAGGATAGGCCATATTATATCCGACAACCCAGAACATCAGGCCCGCGATGGAATAAAGTGCAACATTCTTGGTCGACTGCATCGCGGCATTCTTGGAACGGACAAGGCCGGCTTCCAGCATGCAGAAGCCTGCAGCCATCAGCATCACGATAATGCCGCCAATCAGGAACAGGTAGCTATTGTCGACATACGCGCTGGC
>TARA_R110001606_G_scaffold88329_8_pt1 | contig 50468 bp, 46 predicted proteins | sample TARA_R110001606 | Tara Oceans TARA_R110001606 (sample SAMEA4398315) | marine metagenome | biome: Polar Biome; feature: [SRF] surface water layer (ENVO:00010504); material: water (ENVO:00002006), including particulate matter (ENVO:01000060) such as... | depth 5 m
TTCTGCAAACGCAGCAGCGATCAAGGCATTCGTCGTCAACCGGGTGGGCGATTTCGGCTTTGCACTTGGTATCATGGGGATTTATTTCGTTTTCAACTCCGTTAGCTTTGATGAGGTGTTTGCCGCCGCGCCCGATCAAGTCGGGCAAAGCTTTGAATTCCTCGGCTTTCAGGTTGATATCCTGACGACGCTATGCCTTCTGCTGTTTATCGGCGCTATGGGCAAATCGGCGCAGCTCGGGTTGCATACCTGGCTACCAGATGCGATGGAGGGCCCGACGCCAGTGTCCGCGCTTATCCATGCGGCGACAATGGTGACGGCCGGAGTCTTTATGGTGGCCCGCTGTTCACCTCTGTTTGAATATTCGCCCGATGCGTTGATGTTTGTAACGGTAATTGGCGCATCAACAGCGTTTTTTGCGGCGACTATCGGCCTTGTGCAGAATGATATCAAGCGCGTGATCGCCTATTCGACCTGTTCGCAGCTTGGCTATATGTTCTTTGCCATCGGTGTCGGCGCCTATCCCGTCGCCATCTTCCATCTCTTCACCCATGCTTTCTTCAAGGCGCTGCTGTTCCTCGGCGCGGGTTCCGTCATTCATGCGGTGTCCGACGAGCAGGACATGCGCAATATGGGCGGACTGTGGAAGCATATCAAGATCACCTATGTGATGATGTGGATCGGATCGCTGGCGCTTGCCGGGGTTCCCTGGTTTGCCGGTTATTTCTCAAAGGATGCGATTATCGAGGCCGCGTTCGCCTCCGGCAGCAATGTCGGCATGTACGCCTTCTGGATGGGGGTCGCCGCCGCGGTATTGACGGCGTTCTATTCCTGGCGCCTGCTGTTCATGACCTTCCATGGCGAACCGCGTGCGAGCAAGGAAGTGATGTCGCATATCCATGAAAGCGCGAATGTCATGCTGATCCCGCTTTATGTATTGGCGGCTGGCGCGGTGTTTGCGGGTATGGTTTTCTATCCCTTTATGGTCGGCCATGGGTATGAGGAATTCTGGGGCGACGCGCTCTTCTTCATACCGGAAAATCACATCATGCATAATTTCCATGATGTGCCGGGCTGGGTCATCGCAACTCCGCTGATCGCGACGGCGCTTGGTATACTGGTTGCTTTCAACATGTATATCCGGCGGACAGACATTCCTGTTCAGCTGGCCAAGACTCATTCGGCGCTCTATCAGTTCCTGCTGAACAAATGGTATTTTGACGAGCTGTATGACTTCATCTTCGTGCGTCCCGCCAAAGCCATTGGCCGCTTCTTCTGGACTTTCGGGGACGGCAAGGTGATCGACGGGCTGGGGCCGAACGGGATTGCCGGGCGCGTCCTCGTCTTGGCACGCCGCGCATCCCAGCTACAGAGCGGTTACATGTATCATTATGCGTTTGCCATGCTTCTTGGTGTCGCGGCGTTTGTTTCTTACTTTTTCTTCGCGGGTGGACATTAAGTCATGCTTGATTGGCCAATCTTATCAACGGTGACATTCTTGCCCCTGATCGGGGTGTTGCTGATCCTGCTGACCAGTGGCAAGGAAGAATCGGCGGCCCGCAATGCGAAATGGGTCGCGCTCTGGACAACGTTGTTTACCTTCGTGATCTCGCTCTTTATCTGGATTAACTTTGATACGGATACGGCGGCGTTCCAGTTTGTGGAAAAGGCAAGCTGGCTCGGCAATAATATCAACTATCATATGGGCGTGGACGGCATTTCGATGCTGTTCATTATCCTTACCACCTTCCTGATGCCGCTCTGCATCCTGGCGAGCTGGGAAGCGATCACGGTGCGGGTACGCGAATATATGATCGCCTTCCTGGTCATGGAAGCATTGATGATCGGTGTGTTCTGTGCGCTGGACATGGTTCTTTTCTACCTCTTCTTCGAGGCGGGCCTGATTCCAATGTTCCTGATTATCGGTGTCTGGGGCGGGAAGGAACGGGTCTATGCCAGTTTCAAGTTTTTCCTCTACACACTCATCGGGTCCGTGCTGATGCTGGTGGCGATGATCACCATGTATTTCATTGCGGGCACGACGGACATTCCGACCCTGATCGACTTTAACTTTGATCCGCACCTCCAGCTCTGGCTCTGGCTGGCTTTCTTCGCCTCCTTTGCGGTCAAGGTGCCGATGTGGCCGGTGCATACCTGGCTGCCTGATGCCCATGTTCAGGCGCCGACGGCGGGCTCGGTTATTCTGGCGGGCGTTCTGCTGAAGATGGGAGGATACGGTTTCCTGCGATTCTCGATCCCGATGTTCCCGGAAGGATCGGAATATTTTGCACCGCTCGTGTTCGCGCTCAGTGTTGTCGCAATTATCTATACCTCGCTCGTGGCACTCGTGCAGAAGGACATGAAGAAGCTGATTGCCTATTCGTCTGTCGCGCATATGGGCTTTATCACCATCGGTATCTTCACCTTTACCCAGCAGGGACTTGAAGGCGGCATTCTGCAGATGATCAGCCACGGCATCGTCTCCGGCGCGCTGTTCCTCTGTGTTGGCGTGGTTTATGACCGCCTGCACACGCGTGAAATTGCCCGCTACGGTGGCCTCGTCAATCGCATGCCGAAATACGCGCTGATCTTCCTGATTTTCACGATGGCGACAATCGGCCTTCCCGGCACCAGTGGCTTTGTCGGTGAATTCCTGATCCTGGTTGGCGCCTATCAGGTCAATACGACAGTGGCCTTTATCGCGACGATCGGCGTTATCCTCGGCGCGGCCTACAGCCTCTGGCTCTATCGCCGGGTTGTCTTCGGTGAATTGGTGAAAGAGGATCTGAAGAATATCATGGATGTCGGCCGTCGTGAGATATTGATCTTCACGCCGCTCATCATCGTGGCCTTCTGGATAGGCATATATCCGGATTCGTTTCTCGATGTCATGCATGCGTCGGTGCTCAATCTGATGGATCAGCATGAGACGGCCATGCAGGCCAGTAAAACAATACTCAACGCGGCTAAGTAGGTAGGTTCAAGAAATGGTTTTGCCCGATTTTTCAATCGCCCTTCCGGAAATATTCCTCGCCTGCGTTGCTATGGCGCTGCTAATGGTCGGCGCTTTTCGCGGAAACAAGTCTACAAGCCTGATTTCCTGGCTGTCTGTGCTCGCCTTCATCTTTGCGGGTTTCCTGGTTCAGTTCGAAGGCCATGCGACGGTTACCACTTTCGGCGGGCTGTACCGAGATGACAATTTTGCTGTCTTCATGAAGACGCTGTGCTTAGGCGCGTCCGCTTTCGCCATCATCATGTCGATTGATTTCAACAAGCGCGAAAAGCTGGTCCGGTTCGAGTTTCCGATCCTGATCGTGATTGCCACGCTCGGCATGATGGTCATGATCTCGGCCAATGATCTCATGACCATGTATCTCGGGATTGAGTTGATGAGCCTGTCCCTCTATGTAACAGCTGCCTTCAAACGCGACAGCGTCCGCTCGACGGAGGCCGGCCTGAAGTATTTTGTTCTCGGTGCCCTGTCCTCTGGCATGTTGCTCTATGGCGCCTCCCTGATTTACGGCTTCTCCGGCACGACAAATTTCGATGTATTGCGCGATACCTTCACAAGCGGGGAGGCGGAAGTCGGCGTTGGTCTGTTGATTGGCCTCGTTTTCCTTATCGCGGGTCTTGCGTTCAAGGTCTCCGCCGTGCCGTTCCATATGTGGGCACCGGATGTCTACGAAGGTGTTCCGACCCCGGTCACAGCCTTCTTCGCGGCGGCTCCGAAAGTGGCGGCGATTGCCCTGTTCCTCAGAGTTTTTGTAACGCCCTTTGGCGATCTGGTCGATCAGTGGCAACAGATTATCGTCTTTGTCTCCATTGCCTCTATGATCCTCGGTGCCTTTGCCGCGATCAACCAGAAGAATATCAAGCGGCTGATGGCTTACTCCTCAATCGGACATATCGGCTATGCGCTTGTCGGTCTCGCGGCAGGCACGGAAGAAGGCGTACGCGGCGTCCTGATCTATATGGCGATCTATGTGGTGATGAACATCGGCACATTTGCCTGTATCCTCTCCATGCGACAGCGCGACGGTATGGTGGAGGATATTTCCGAACTCTCCGGACTCAGCAAGACACGCCCCTGGATGGCGTTCTTCCTTTTACTGTTTATGTTCAGTCTCGCCGGCATTCCTCCGCTCGCCGGATTCTTTGGAAAATTCTATATCTTCGTGGCGGCCGTCAATGCGGGCCTTATCCCGCTTGCCGTTGTCGGTCTGGTGACCTCGGTGGTTGGTGCTTATTATTATCTCCGGATCGTCAAGATCATGTATTTCGATGACGCGGCGGAAGGGTTTGAGCCGGTTAGCCGGACCCAGACGATCGTTATGACAGCTTCCGGCCTGTTCGTTGCCTTCTTTGTCATATTCCCGGCTCCCTTGCTTGAAGGAGCGGAGTTTGCGGCGGCTGTGCTGTTCCCGTGATCCAGACAGGCGGTGGCGGAATTGATCTCCCGCCCTTTTTTAAGCTTGCGGCGTTTGACACGGTCGGCAGCACGAATACCGAGGCGCGCAACCTCGCGGACACCGGTGCTCCGGAAGGGCAAATTGTCTGGGCGAAACGACAGGAACAGGGCGTTGGCAGGCGCGGCCGCAGATGGGTAAGCCCCGAAGGGAACTTGTACTGCTCGCTTATCCTCCGGCCAGATTGTGATCCTGCCGCAGCCGCCCGGCTTTCCTTTCTGGTTGCCCTTGCCATTCGTCAGGCAATCGCGACCTTCCTGAAACCGGAAACATCTCTCCAGTTGAAATGGCCTAATGATGTCCTGATAGACGGGTGCAAGTCCGCCGGAATCCTGCTGGAAAGCAAGGTAAAGCCGGATGGCCTGATGGACTATGTAATTATCGGCACTGGCATCAATATCGCGAGCTACCCTCAACTTACCGATGGGCTTCCCGCCATATCACTTGAGGAGGCGGGCGCGAAGGTTTCGATCGAGTCATTGCTCTCGGCCTATTCCTATGCATTACTAGAACTCTACACGACCTGGAAACAGTATGATTTCGCGCCGATCCGCGATCTGTGGCTGTCTCATGCCACCGGTCTGGGGGAGCGGATAACGGTGAAACTCTCCAATGAGACATTGGAGGGAACTTTCGCTGGGCTGGAAGATAACGGGGCGCTTGCGCTTATTCTGGATAGCGGTGAAAGAAAGCTGATCTCGGCGGGAGAAGTGTTTATAGTCCCTCCCGTCAGCTAATCCAAGGAGATGTCCATGCTACTGGCAATTGACGTTGGAAATACGAATATTACCTGTGCGGCCTATAAGGACCGGGCACTTGTCAATGAATGGCGTATATCGACGTCCGGTTCCCGCACGGCGGAGGAATATGGTGTCTGGCTCAGCCAGGCGATGGCGATTGACGGGTTGAAGCTAAATGAGGTGACACATGCGATTGTGGCGACTGTGGTGCCGGAAACCCTCTTCAACATTAAAGGGTTTTGCCGCCGTTATTTCGGCGTAACTCCTCTTGTCATTGGGGAAACAAATGTGGATCTGGGGATGACACCGCTGATTGATCGTCCGTCCGAGGCGGGTGCGGACCGACTTGTCAACGCCGTCGGAGCGCACTCCCTCTACGGCGGGCCGCTGGTGGTGATCGATTTTGGAACGGCGACGAACTTCGATGTGGTTGACGGCGATGGTAACTATATCGGTGGTGTAATCGCGCCGGGCGTCAATCTCAGCCTTGATGCGCTTTATAGGGCGGCAGCCAAGCTTCCACGCATTGCTGTCGAGCGGCCAGCAAGGGTGATTGGCAAAAATACGATCGAATGTATGCAGGCCGGAATCTATTGCGGTTATATCGCGATGGTGGAGGGACTGGTGACACGCATACGCGAAGAATATGGTGCCGAGATGAAGACGGTTGCGACTGGCGGTTTGGCTCCGCTTTTCTCGCGCGGGACCGAGATGATCGAGATTGTGAACGGCGATCTGACCCTCGCGGGTCTTGTTGAAATTTTTTACAGGAATAGCTGAAAACCCGTATGAACAAAATTGATCGCGACCTGCAGGAAGGTTTGTACTTCCTCCCCCTTGGCGGCAGCGGGGAAATTGGCATGAACCTCAACCTTTACTGCTGCGACGGTAAATGGCTGATGATCGATTGCGGGATATCCTTTGCCGATGACCGGGCGCCGGGCATCGATGTGATTGTTCCCGATGCAGCCTGGATTGCGGAGCGGCGCGAAGACCTGCTCGCGATTATTGTAACCCATGCACATGAGGACCATGTTGGCGCGGTCGCCCGTCTCTGGCCGCAATTTCGTTGCCCGGTTTATACCAGCCCGTTTACGGCCGAAATCCTGTCTCTCAAGCTGGCGGAGGAGGGGCTTGAGAATGAGGTGGAAGTTAATGTGATCGCGCCAGGGAGTTCAATCTCTCTTGGCGATTATCATATCGACTTTGTTGATCTCACCCATTCCATACCGGAAATGCAGGCCCTGATGATCACGACGCCACATGGTCGGGTGCTCCATAGCGGTGACTGGAAACTTGATCCCGATCCTGTCGTCGGCCCGGCCAGTAACCTTGCCAAGATGCAGAGGGTTTCCGACGCAGGCGTATTGGCGATGATTTGTGATTCCACCAATGTCTTCAAGGAAGGTGTTTCCGGCTCGGAGTTGGATGTGCAAAACAGCCTTGACCAACTCTTTCGGGGCATTCCGTCGGGGCGGATCGCGGTTACGACCTTTGCGTCGAATATCGCCCGCCTTATGACAATCGCCAGCGTTGCCGAGCGGAACGACCGTCATGTCGTCCTTGTCGGCCGTTCCCTGCACAGAATGACGCAAGCAGCAAAAAAATCAGGTTACCTCAATGACTTGCCGCCATTTCTTGATGAAAAAGATGCGGGCCATATTCCGCGGGATAAGATATTGCTGCTCTGTACCGGTAGCCAGGGAGAGCCTCGCGGAGCGATGGCCCGGATTGCCCGCGGAGAGCATTCCCATGTTGAGCTCTCGCAAGGCGATACCGTGATTTTCTCGTCCAAGGTCATTCCGGGAAACGAGAAAACACTGTATGCGCTGCATAACCAGCTTACTGAATCCGGTGTCAATGTTATCACGGAAGCCGATGAATTTGTTCATGTTTCCGGTCATCCGGCGCGAGACGAACTGACCGATATGTACCGGATCGTGAAGCCGGAAATTGCGATCCCCGTTCATGGGGAGGCGCGCCATATCCGCGCCCATTGTGAATTGGCGCGGTCCCTCGGCGTGAAGCAGGCGATTGAGATCACAAACGGAAATATCCTGAAACTTGCACCGGGGGTGGCTGGGATTATCGCCGATGTCCCCTCGGGCCGTCTTGCGGTTGATGCCGGCGGGCTGACTCCGCTGGACGGGGAGTTTCTCTCAACACGCCGCCGCCTTGTCTACAACGGGAGTGTCAGCGGGGTTGTCTTTGTCAATGAAAAGGGCCAAATAACAGAAGACCCGATAATACGGCTGCGAGGGGTGCTTGATGAAAGTCTGTTTCCGGAGTTGCAAAAAGATCTGAGAGAACAGATAATAGAGGGCCATAACCGCTTGAAAAAAAGTGAAAAACTGGATGATGACAAGGTCGAGCTGTCGGCGCATAACGCGGTTCGTCGGGTGTTCCGCAGACTTGCCGGGCGACGGCCGATTACGGATATTTATGTCATCAGATTTGAAGATGAATAAGGATATATGACAAGATGATTGGACGATTAAATCATGTGGCCATCGCGGTCCCCGATCTTGAGGCCGCCGCGGCGGTTTACCGTGATACGCTGGGCGCGAAGGTTAGCCCGCCACAGGACGAGCCGGACAACGGTGTGACAGTTGTCTTTGTCGAACTGGATAATACCAAGATCGAGCTTCTTCATCCGCTGGGGCAAAATTCCCCTATCGAGGGGTTTTTGGCGAAAAACGCGTCGGGCGGTATTCATCACGTCTGCTATGAGGTGGAGGATATTATCGCGGCACGGGATCAGTTGAAAGCCAAGGGCGCCCGGGTGCTGGGAGATGGAGAGCCGAAGATCGGCGCTCATAAGAAGCCAGTTTTATTCTTGCACCCCAAGGACTTCAGCGGAACTCTTGTCGAATTGGAACAGGTATAGAGGCAACATAGAATGTCCATTGTCGGCGGCATTGTTATTTTTACGATTACCTGGATGCTCGTTCTTTTTACGGTGCTGCCTTGGGGGGTGAGGCCGCAAAGCGAGGAAGAGGGTGAGATCGAACCCGGGACAGTCGAGAGCGCGCCGGCAAACCCTCGCATATGGACGAAATTTGCCATGACAACAGTAATAACGATTGTGCTGTTTGTCGCTGTCTGGACGATTGTCGATCTTGATTTGTTTGATATCCGGGCCTATTTCCAGGACATATAGGAGGGTCGGCAAGACGATGATCCGGTTTCTTATGGCGGCGATGCTCATGGGGTCATTTGCGGCAACCGCCGCCGCGGAGGACGAGATACGGCTGGAAGTATCCCGCGTGGCCTGTGAGCAGATTGTTAAGTACAAGCAATCACCGGATGTTACCTATCAGCCGGGCGTTGATGTGCATGGAAAGCCTGTCGCTCCGGCGGATCTTGAGGATCAGCGCGCAAAAATTCCCGATCAAATATACGTAAACCTGGCATTGCCATTAAAGGACTTGCTTGAAAGCTATAACCCGAAACTGGCGGAAGCGGAGGTGAATGTCGGCATTGTCGAATTTGATATTGCCTCCGGACAACTACTTTATAATGGGCAGGAGCTGACGGATCCTGCCGAAAATGCCATCGCCAACGAATGCCGAAAGCGGTATCAATAAAGTGAAATCCTTGCAATCTGCTCAAATCCCGTTAAAAGTCACCAAAACCCGCAATATTCAATCGTTCTGAGGCTCATATGCGTCTGTCCCGTTATTTTCTGCCGACCCTGAAGGAAGATCCCAAGGAGGCACAGATTGTTTCCCACCGGTTAATGCTGCGGGCCGGAATGATTCAGCAATCGTCTGCCGGGATTTACAGCTGGCTGCCGATGGGCTTCAAGGTGATGAAAAAGATCGAGCAGATCGTACGGGAGGAACAGAACCGGGTAGGGGCACTGGAAATTCTGATGCCGACCCTGCAGCCGGCAGACCTCTGGCGGGAATCGGGCCGCTATGATGATTACGGCAAGGAAATGCTTCGTATTACGGACCGGCATGAACGCGATATGCTGTATGGCCCGACGAATGAGGAGCAGGTGACGGATATTTTCCGCTCCCATGTCAAAAGCTACAAGAACCTGCCGTTGAACCTGTACCATATCCAGTGGAAGTTCCGTGATGAGGTGCGTCCGCGTTTCGGGATCATGCGCGGCCGCGAGTTCCTCATGAAGGATGCCTATTCATTCGATCTGGATTATGAAGGCGCCAAAACGGCTTACAACAATATGTTCGTCGCCTATCTCAAGACATTTGCACGGCTTGGGGTGAAAGCAATCCCCCTTCGTGCGGCAACGGGCCCGATCGGTGGTGACTTGTCCCACGAATTTATTGTTCTTGCGGATACCGGCGAGAGCGAGGTTTTCTATCACAAGGACATCCTGACCCTTGAGACACCGTCGGAGGCGAGTTACTCCGCAGAGGAATTGCAAGGTATCGTCGATAAATGGACCAGCTACTATGCGGCGGCGGATGATATGCATGATCCTGCCACCTGTGATATCGATGACGCTGATCTGGTCACCCGGCGCGGAATTGAAGTGGGCCATATCTTCCATTTCGGGGATAAATATTCAAAAGCCATGGGCGCAACTGTCGCTGGCCCTGAGGGGAAAGACGTGACCGTCTCCATGGGTTCCTATGGTATCGGAGTTTCGCGGCTTGTGGGCGGTATCATCGAGGCATCCCATGACGATGCCGGTATCATCTGGCCGGAGAGCGTTGCACCGTTCAAGGTTGGCCTGATTAACCTCAAAAGCGGGGATGAGGCCTGTGATGCAGCCTGTGAGGATTTCTATAACAAGCTGCGCAATCAGGACATCGATGTGCTGAATGATGATACGTCGGGACGGGCTGGTGAGAAATTCGCCAATATGGATCTTATCGGTCTGCCGTGGCAGGCAACAATCGGGCCGCGTGGCGTGAAATCCGGCATTGTTGAAGTGAAAAATCGTGCCACGGGCGAAAAGCAGGAACTGGGCCTGGACGATGCCCTGCAATTGCTGGTAGGCCTGAACTAGTGTTTTCCCGCTTTGAATGGACGATGGCGCTTCGCTATCTTCGTGCCCGGCGACAGGAGGGGTTTATCTCCGTTATCGCCACTTTTTCGTTTCTTGGGATCGGGCTTGGCGTGGCAACCCTGATTATCGTGATGTCTGTCATGAACGGGTTTCGCGCGGAGCTGCTGGATCGTATTCTCGGGTTGAACGGTCATTATGAAGTCCGGGCACCGGCAGAGGAGCCGCTGGTTGATTTTGGCAATGTCGTGGCGCGGCTTGCCGATATTCCCGAAGTCGTGCGTGTGACGCCGATTGTCGAGGGTCAGGTGATGGCGTCCGGCAAGGCTGCAAGCGGCGCGCTCGTCCGGGGGATCTCACCAAACCAGCTGGCCGCTCTTGATGTGATATCCACCGGCATTATTGACGGTTCGCTGGATGATTTCGGCAATGATAACTCGATTGTCATCGGATACAGGCTCGCCCGCACCCTTGGTGTTGCGGCAGGTGACAAGGTGAAGCTGATCTCGGCGCAGGGCACGCCGACGGCCTTTGGCACCATGCCGCGGGTCAAAACCTTCGATGTGGCCGGGCTGTTCGATACGGGTATGTATGAATATGACAGCGGCTATATCTATATGTCGCTGAATGCGGCGCAGAACTATTTCCGCCTTGGCGACGGGGTGACGGCGCTTGAAGTCTTCGCGACGGACCCGGACACGGCCCTCGCCATTCGGAGCGAAGTTATCAACGCAGTGAATATCCGGGCCTTTATCTATGACTGGCAGCAATCCCGCGCGAGTTTCTTCAATGCGTTGGAGGTGGAGCGGAATGTGATGTTCCTGATCCTCACCCTCATCATCCTGGTCGCGGCGTTCAATATCATTTCCAGCCTGATCATGCTGGTGAAGGATAAGGGGCGGGACATCGCGATCCTGAGGACCATGGGGGCAACCCGCGGCATGATCATGCGGGTCTTCTTCATTGCGGGAGCCAGCATTGGCGTCGTCGGAACCCTTTTTGGCTTTCTGCTGGGGCTTGGCTTCTGCATGAATATCGACAAGATCAAGGGGCTGATTGAGGGGATTACCGGGGCAGAGCTGTTTTCCGCGGAAATCTATTTCCTCTCGCATTTGCCGGCGAAAATAGATGCGGCGGAGGTGACGACGGTCGTTGTCATGGCGCTTGTCATTTCGCTGCTGGCAACGATATATCCCTCCTGGCGCGCCGCGCGCCTCGATCCGGTGGAGGCGCTTCGATATGAGTGACCCGGTCCTTAAACTTGAAAATATTGGCCGAACCTTTACGCAGGGTCAGGAGAAGCTTCTGGTTCTTGATTCCGTTGCGCTTGATATTCGACCCGGTGAGATCGTCGCCCTTTTGGGGCCTTCCGGATCAGGAAAATCAACATTGTTGCAAATCGCGGGCTTGCTGGAGCCACCAACGACAGGCACTGTGCGGATTGCCGATATAGATTGCAGCAAGGCGCGGGATGGCAAGCGGACAGAGGTTCGCCGTGACAAGATAGGTTTCGTCTACCAGTTCCATCATTTGCTGCCGGAGTTTTCAGCTCTTGAAAATGTCATGATGCCAAACCTGATTGCAGGAATTTCGAAGGCGCAGGCGAAACAAAAAGCAACGGAACTGCTGGAAAAAATGGGCCTGAAAGACCGGCTCTCCCACCGCCCAGCCAAACTTTCCGGCGGGGAGCAGCAGCGCGTCGCCATTGCCCGCGCGCTCGCCAATGACCCGGTTTTGCTGCTGGCGGATGAACCGACAGGCAATCTAGATGAGCAGACCGCAGAGATTGTATTCAAGCAGTTCCTCGATGCTGTGCGGGATCGTCAGGTGGCCGCACTGGTGGCGACACATAACACCGATCTGGCCCGCCGCATGGACCGGATTGTGCAGGTTCGCGATCATCATCTGGTGGCTGATTAGTTTTTACTCCTCCTATTTTGTTTTTTGGCAGTAGCTTTAGGCCTTGCTCCTGTGATTGCCTCTGCATTCCCTGACTTGTTGGTTAAGAAATTGTAAAGCTATTGTCGGCAGTATTCCCCAATATTCACAAAGACTAGGGGCGTCGGGTAGCCATGCCGAAATTCAGATTGATTCAAAGTATTCTCAAATGTGGCATGAGGTGGCGTCAAGTCAGCCTTCTATTGCTGGGACTTATGGTCGCCCTGATGGCAACTACAGTGAATGCTCAACAGTCGGACGTTGATAACGCGGCGAGGACAGCATTTGAGTTGCATAATCAACAGAAATATTCTGACAATCTACGAAAAATTCTGCTTGAAAATCCAATTTCACCTCCAGACACGTCAAGCCCACGGGCGACACTTGAAAGCTTTGTCTATCTCGTCAGTGAAGCACGTAAAATATGGCTCGATGTACGCGATGATTATGCGGTTAGCGACACTATTATTTTATCTGAGGTCTTGGAGGGACGGCTGGAAGAACTTCGGACAATTCTTGACAAGGCCGCCCAGACTTTTGATTTAAGCACCATACCTGCAAGTATCCGGGAACAGGTCAATATTGAGATCACGCTGCAACTCCATGAAATATTTGACAGAATGGATCTTCCGGCAATGGGAAGCATTCCCGGCTATGAAGTCGGCGTTTTCCCCGGCGCGAATGAAGCTGCCAAACTGGACGCGAGCTGGTCAGTTCCAGGAACCAATATTGTGATTTCCCGTGTCCAGAGTGGCAGTGAACAAGGCGCTTTTCTTTTCTCCAAAGAGACGGTTGAACGCATCCCTGAGGATTATGAAACGATCAAGAATTTTCCGTTGAGACACGACTGGACGGAAGATCTTTATAACTACTATATCTATACTCCGGGCGGATTTGTGGCTCCCAAATGGTATGGCTTTATACTTATGGGGCCTGATTGGCTGCAAGAGAAATTCTATAATCAGGCGGTCTGGCAGTGGGTAATGTTCGCACTCCTAACCATCATGGCTATAGCTGCGCCTGCAACATTCTTTCATCTTACCCGTAGTAATTTGGAAGAGGATATGAGCGCGGGTCGGCGGATGCGCCAAATGATTCTATGTGGGTCTGTGATCGGTTTGGCCTTGCTCTATCGCTATACCTGCGACAGCCATATTAATATCACCGGCGGCCTTATGCAGGGAATCAGCACGGTGACAACGGCCATTATCTGGTCTTGTGTGGCTTTGCTGACCTATCAGTTTTTGAATTTCATTTACGCGTCTGCCATCCGTAATCCGGCTGTCCCGACGGACAGTATCGATGCAAGCCTGTTGCGAACCGGATTTCGCGTCTTTTCATGCACGATCGCGCTGATCATTATGGGCTATGGTGCGACACAGATCGGAATACCGGTCTATGGTGTGATTGCCGGCCTTGGCGTTGGCGGTCTGGCGATCGCCCTTGCCGCGCAGCCAACAATCGAAAACCTGATCGGCGGGATCATTCTCTATGCAGACCGGATGGTCAAGATTGGCGAATTCTGTCAGTTTGATAATCTTTCGGGAACGGTCGAATCCATCGGTATTCGCTCAACCCGTATTCGGGCGCTTGACCGCACCCTGATTACGATATCGAACGCCGACTTGGCCAAGCGCAAGATTACGAACTACAGTCGCCGCGATCAGTTTCACCTGCGTCATCGCATAGGCCTGAGATATGAAACGACACGGGCCCAGCTATCGGTCATCATCGACGATATTCTTGCATATCTGGAAGATCATGATCGCATACAGTCAGATCCTTTGCGGGTGAGGTTCGTGGAACTTGGCGACTACTCTCTCGATATCGAGATCTATGCCTATGTCGCGGTTACCAGCATGCCCGAGTTTCTTCGGGTTCAGGAAGAAGTCCTGATGCGGATTGTCGAGATTGTCCGCGCGCGCGGTGCAGATTTCGCTTTTCCCTCTACAACGACTTATCTGGCATCGGATAGCGCACCTGAGACTGGCGCGACACTGCGCGGCTGGCCTGAACAGGATTTGTCAAAGCCGTACTCCAGTATATCCTAAATATGACAACGAATCCGGAAGGATGCTAGTCCGGCATAGGCGCCAACGCGGCCTAGAAAGTGCATGGACGAACATAGAGGCTACAGGACGATCGTGGAGAGCGAAAGCTTTATCTGGCGTTGGCGTAGCACCCTATTTTCATGCGCAGAATAATTTTATTTGACAAAAGAACAAAACAAGAACATTCTATGTATCAGCGGACAACAGGAGAGCTGACATGGATGTGAACCAGATAATTAAAAGCGGATTTGAATGTGCGGCCTTTGCAGGCGCGCTCGGGGTGATGGTGTTCTGGGCGGATATTGTGGCGGGCCTTGCCGGGCAGCTCTAGTGGTATGATCTTCGAATAGGACAGAAGGGGAGTTATCCACAAGAAATTTGACGGGAGGGGCTGACAAGCCCTGACCTTTCATGAAGGACGTGCAATAATGGGGCGGCTGAAATCACAGATTGGAGATTTGCCGTTGTCCAGTGCCCTGCCTGGCCCCCGTTTTATTCATTTGCGCGTTCATTCCGCCTATTCCCTCTCTGAAGGGGCGGTGCCGGTCAAGGATATCAAGTCGCTTTGTATCTCGAATGATATGCCGGCGGTGGCGATAACGGACACCAGCAACATGTTTGGTGCGCTTGAATTTTCTCTGGCGATGCAGGGGGGCGGGGTGCAGCCGATTATTGGCTGTCAGATCGCCCTTACGCGCGAAGATGGGATTGACCGCAATGGGCGCCGGCCAGAGCCGGACCCTGTCGTCTTGCTGGCTCAAGACGAGGCGGGCTATAACAATCTCCTGAAATTGACATCCCATGCTTTTCTGAAAACGGAATCGGGTGAAACGGCGCAAGTGCCGATGGAACTGCTCGAACGGCACGGCGGCGGCCTGATTTGTCTGACCGGCGGCGCGGAAGGTCCCATTGGGCGATTGATTGCCACGGACCAGCTGGCGGCGGCGGAAGACTACACACGAACTCTTGCCCGTATTTTTGATGGCCGCCTTTATATGGAACTTCAGCGCCATGGCCTTCCGCTGGAACAGAAGACGGAGCCGGGTTTTCTGAAGCTTGCTTATGAATTGGACATTCCCCTCGTTGCGACCAATGAAGTGTTTTTTGTCGATCGCAGCATGTACGAAGCGCATGATGCGCTTCTGTGTATCGCCGCCGGGAAATATGTTGGCGATCAGGAGCGAATCAAGCGCACGCCCGAGCATTATTTCAAGTCACAGGCGGAGATGGTCGAGCTGTTCTCGGATCTGCCGGAGGCAATCGACAATACGGTGGTTATCGCCCGCCGCTGCGCGATCGCCTCTCCCACACGTGATCCGATTCTGCCTGCGTTTTCGTCGGCCGAGGGCCGGGATGAGGCAGGGGAGCTGGCGGCGGCGGCATCGGCGGGCCTGAAAGTCCGTCTTGAAAAAGAAGTTTTCACGGATGGGATGAGCCAAGAGGAACGAGACGCCACAGCGAAAAAATATGTCGATCGCCTCGATTATGAAATCAGTGTGATCAATGAAATGGGCTTTCCCGGCTATTTCCTGATCGTTGCCGATTTCATCCGGTGGTCGAAGGAAAATGATGTCCCCGTCGGGCCGGGCCGCGGGTCCGGTGCGGGCTCGGTCGTTGCCTGGGCCCTGACCATTACCGATCTTGACCCGCTGCGCTTCGGACTCTTATTCGAACGGTTCCTCAATCCGGAACGGGTGTCAATGCCCGACTTTGATATCGATTTTTGCCAGGACAAGCGTGAAAAGGTTATCCGCTATGTTCAGGAAAAATACGGCCATGATCAGGTGGCCCAGATCATTACCTTTGGAAAGCTGCAGGCGAAGGCGGCGGTTCGCGACGTGGGCCGGGTATTGCAGATGCCCTATGGTCAGGTAGACCGGATCAGTAAGATGATCCCGGCCAATCCGGCCAATCCGGTCAGTTTGCAACAGGCGCTCGATATCGAGCCGCGTCTGCGGGAGGAACGGGCGAACGATGCGGATGTCGCCCGATTATTGAAAATAGCGCTTCAACTTGAAGGGCTCTATCGTCATGCGTCGACCCATGCAGCCGGTGTGGTCATTGGTGATCGCCCGCTGGAAGAGCTGGTGCCGCTCTATCGTGATCCGCGCTCCGATATGCCGGTGACGCAATTCTCGATGAAATACGCGGAAACGGCGGGACTGGTGAAATTCGACTTTCTCGGCCTCAAGACTCTCACGGTTCTGGACCGGGCAAAGATGCTGCTGGCGCGCCGGGGAATCGAGATTGACTATGCGAAGGTGCCGCTTGATGATCCGGGGGTGTTCGAACTGCTCTCCACCGGCAACACCATCGGGATATTCCAGCTTGAAAGTTCCGGCATGCGAGACATGCTCCGGAAAATGCGCCCCGACGCGTTTGAGGATATTATCGCCATCGTCGCACTATACCGGCCGGGCCCGATGGAGAATATCCCGACCTATATCCGCCGCAAGCACGGAGAAGAGGAGCCCGATTACCTGCATCCCGAGCTAAAGCCGGTATTGGAGGAAACCTACGGCGTTATCATCTATCAGGAGCAAGTGATGGAAATCGCCCGGATGCTGGCAGGCTACAGCCTGGGCGATGCTGACCTGTTGCGCCGGGCCATGGGCAAGAAAATTCAGTCGGAAATGGATCAACAGCGCGCTATTTTTGCGCAAGGCGCGAAGGAGAAGGGGATTTCCCCCAAGGATGCCACTCATATTTTTGATCTGGTGGCAAAATTCGCAAACTACGGCTTTAACAAATCCCATGCCGCCGCCTATGCGCTCGTCTCCTATCACACGGCATGGCTCAAGGCGAACTATCCGGTGGAATTCATGGCAGCGTCCATGAGCCTCGATATGAACAATACGGACAAGCTCAATATCTTCCGTCAGGATCTGGAGCGGATGAAAGTGCCCATCCATCCACCGTGCCTCAACAGGTCGGATGTCGAGTTTTCCGTGGAGTTTGAGGGAGATCAGGGCGCCGTGCGCTATGCGCTTGCGGCGGTGAAAAATGTCGGGCGGGAGGCAATGGCTGGGATCGTGCGCGAACGCGGCGAGAATGGCCCGTTCAAGGACCTGTTCGACTTTGCCGCGCGCCTTAACCCTAAATATATGAACAAGCGCCAGGCGGAAAATCTCGTCCGGGCCGGTGCGTTCGACGACATGCTGGATCACCGATCCCAGGTTTTCTCTTCAATCGAAACCCTTTTGCGTCAGGCGCAGCAATCGGAAGAAGAGCGTGGCTCGGGCCAGGTCAATCTGTTTGGTGGAGAGTCCGAGGCACTGACCGTCCGTCCGGCATTGCCCGATGTTGCCCGCTGGACAGCGATGGAGCAATTGAAGCAGGAGTTCGACGCCATCGGTTTTTACCTCTCGGGCCATCCGCTCGATGCATGGGACAAGACACTGGATAAAGCAGGTGTTCGCGATGCGGCCAGCTATTTCGCCGGTCTTAGCACTGCGGAGAGCGCAGCAACGCTTGCGGGCACGGTGATGGGCAAGCGCGAACTCCGGACGCGGAAAGGAAAACCGCTTGCCTTTGTTCAGCTTTCCGATGCGACGGGCGCCTTCGAGGTCACCATGTTCGCAGAATCGTTGGATAAGTATCGTGATCTTCTGGTCGTCGGGCAGTCACTTGTGCTGCGCGTAACGGGAAATCTCGATAACGATCAACCAAGGCTTACGGTGCAAAGCTTGCAGCGGTTGGAATCACTGGCGGCGAATATTGCCGACGGCGTGCGGATATTCGCGAATGACGACAAGCCGCTTGCGGAAGTCGCGGCCATCCTGAAACAGGGCGGGCGGGGCCGGGGTCGGGTGGCCTTTGTCCTCAATCTGGAGGCGGAGGCAAAGGAAGTTGAGTTTGACCTTTCAGACCAGGTGAATATCACGCCGGAAGTCCGACAGGCCCTTAAATCCGCCGTCGGGGTTATCGATGTTCACGATATTTAGCGGCAGTTGGCGGAATTCCACGTGAATCCGCATTTTTCCCTTGCATCCGGGGGCCGAGGGGCCTATTTACCGCACTGTTAAATTCACACGTGGGTTTTGGGTCAGGCTGTGTTGGTCTTTCCCATCCGGTGTCCTGAGGATTATCCAACGGACCACAGCTCACGGAGGTTCAACCGGAAAAGGAGATTGCAGAATGGCTCTGCCAACTTTTACTATGCGTCAGCTTCTGGAAGCTGGTGTTCACTTTGGCCACCAATCACGTCGCTGGAACCCGAAAATGGGTCCTTACATCTTCGGCGCACGTAACAAAATTCATATTCTTGATCTGCAACAGACGGTGCCGATGCTGTATCAGGCACTTAAAGTTGTGCGCGATACGGTTGCCGGTGGTGGACGCGTCCTGTTCGTCGGTACCAAGCGTCAGGCGTCGGACGTGGTTGCGGAAAGCGCCAAGCAATGCGCTCAGTTCTACGTCAACCATCGCTGGCTTGGCGGTATGCTGACCAACTGGAAGACCGTTTCGGAATCGATCAAGCGGCTGCACAAGCTTGAAGAACAGCTTTCAGAGGAACATACAGGCCTGACCAAGAAGGAAGTCCTGAAAATGACCCGCGAGCGTGACAAGCTGGAACGGGCGCTTGGCGGTATCAAGGAAATGGGCGGTCTTCCGAATGTGATTGTCGTGATCGACACCAACAAGGAAGAGCTGGCCGTTCAGGAAGCCAACAAGCTTGGCATTCCGGTTGTAGCAATTCTGGACAGCAACTCCGATCCAGATGGCATTACCTATCCGGTACCGGGCAACGACGATGCACTCCGCGCGATCAGCCTGTATTGTGATTTGTTCAAGCAGGCGGTTATCGATGGTATTTCCATGGAAATGGCAAGCCAGGGCACGGACCTTGGCGCGGCAGAAACTCCGGCAATGAGCGAAGACCTGCCGGAGGAGCCTGCTGCGGAAGAGGAAAAGGCCAAAGAGGAAAAGACCGAAGCGGCACCGGAACCGGAAGTGACTGAGGCAGCTCCTGAAGCGGCTGCGACCGAAGGTGATGAGGAAAGCGCGAAAGCGTCTTAAATCTGAGAGGGTCGCCTGTCTCCCATTTTAAAGGGCAGGCGTTTCCCCCTTTTAAGAATATAAACGCGAGGATGAATTATGACTGCTATTACAGCGGGACTTGTTAAAGAACTCCGTACCCGGTCCGGGGCGGGCATGATGGATTGTAAAAAGGCGCTGACGGCAACGGACGGCGATATCGATGCGGCAATTGACTGGCTTCGGACCAAGGGCCTGGCCACGGCTGCCAAGAAATCCGGCCGTGTGGCGGCTGAAGGTCTCGTTGCCGTTTCTGCGAGCGGGACGAGCGGCGCCGTTGTTGAGGTGAACGCCGAAACCGACTTTGTGGGCCGGAATGAAGATTTCCAGGCCCTAGTGAAGGGTATTGCCGCGGTTGCCGTGGAAAAAGAAGGCGATATTGACGCAATCAAGAGCGCCCCTTTCCCGGGTGGTTCGGGCACTGTTGAAGAGAAGCTCACGGAAAGCATCGCCACGATCGGTGAGAATATGGCGCTGCGTCGTGCGGCCTATCTGAGCGTTGAGAAGGGTGTCGTGGCCTCTTACATTCATAACTCTGTCACCGAGGGCCTCGGCAAGATCGGTATTCTGGTCGCGCTGAAAAGTGATGGCGATGTTGATAAGCTTGCAACGCTCGGCAAGCAGATCGCAATGCATGTTGCGGCGACGAGCCCGCAATCAGTTAGCGTGGCTGAACTCGATCCGGCGGCGGTTGACCGTGAACGTGCGGTGCTTTCGCAGCAGGCACGCGAATCCGGGAAGCCGGAAGAGATTATCGATAAGATGGTCGAAGGTCGCATTAGCAAGTTCTACAAGGAAGTTGTTCTGCTGGAGCAGACTTTTGTGGTCGACGGCGAAAATACGGTCAAGGCCGCTATCGATCTCGTTGCCAAGGAAATCGGATCGCCAATTGAGGTTGTTGGCATGGTGCGCTTTGCTGTGGGCGAGGGGATCGAGAAAGAAGAAAGCGATTTCGCTGCGGAAGTGGCGGCTGCTGCTAGATAGCGGTGACAGGATACGAAAATCTATGGCGGTCTCAATCAGAGGCCGCCATATTTTTATGTGCGGCTTCGCGGCTTTTCAAATGATACTTTTTCTGTATGCTGTCATGCCGATGCGGTTAACCATATGTAGCAGTTTTGGGAAATAATATGTCGAAAACACCTCAGTACCACAGGGTTCTCCTGAAATGTTCCGGTGAAGCACTTCTTGGAAACCAGCAATATGGTATTGATGTCGAGACCGTCTCCCGCATAGCCAAGGACATACGCGCTGCCCACGATATGGGCGTGGAGGTTTGTGTTGTTGTCGGTGGCGGTAATATTTTTCGCGGTATTTCCGGTACGGCGAAAGGGATGGACCGGTCCAGCGCCGACTACATGGGCATGCTGGCGACCGTGATGAATGCCCTTGCCCTGCAAAATGCGATTGAAGCGGAAGGAATGGACAGCCGTGTGCTTTCCGCCATCCCGATGTCAGCGGTATGCGAACCTTATATCCGCCGACGGGCCGAACGACATCTTGAGAAAGGCCGCATCGTGATCTTCGCGGCGGGTACCGGCAACCCTTATTTTACTACGGATACTGCCGCCGCCCTTCGCGCCGCCGAAATGAAGTGCGATGCGCTGCTGAAGGGCACCAACGTGGATGGTGTTTATGACAAAGACCCACGCAAGCATGACGATGCGGAGCGGTATGAGACCCTGTCGCATCTCGACGTGCTGGCCCGGGACCTCAAGGTCATGGATGCTGCGGCGATCTCGCTCGCACGGGAGAACAAAATTCCGATCCTCGTCTTTTCCATTCAGGAAGAAGGGGCCTTTGCCCGGGTTCTCCGGAAAGAAGGATGTTTCACAGAAGTTGTTTTGGGGGTGTAAGATCACTCGCGCGATACTAAAGAATGCCAAGAAAACTGTCTTGGCGATGGAGGAGAAGAAAGAATGGCAGCGCCGAACATGAAAGATCTTGAAAAACGCATGCAGGGCGCGCTTGAAGCGCTCAAGCATGAGTTTACAGGGCTGAGGACGGGCCGGGCGCATATCAGCCTGCTCGATACCGTCATGGTGGAGAGTTATGGAAGTTCCATGCCGATAAATCAGGTCGGAACGGTGAGTACACCTGAGTCACGCTCCTTAAGCGTTCAGGTATGGGACAAGAATAACGTGAAGGCTGTCGAGAAGGGCATCCGCAATTCGGGCCTCGGCCTCAATCCGGTTGTTGACGGCATGGTTGTCCGTGTTCCAATTCCTGAATTGACGGAAGAACGCCGTGCCGAGCTTGCCAAGGTTGCCGCAAGTTATTCTGAAAATGCCAAGATTGCTATCCGAAACGTCCGTCGTCACGGCATGGATGATGCGAAATCAGCGGAGAAAGACGGCGATTTTTCCGAAGATGATCGGAAGAAGGCCGAAGATGTTATTCAGAAGCTGACTGACAATTATGTCGAAAAGGTCGATGGAATGCTGTCTGAAAAGCAGCAGGAAATCATGCAGGTTTGATATATGGAAGTCTCGCCCTCTATCACATCAGGTGATTGCCAGATCCCCGAGCATGTCGCGATTATTATGGACGGAAATGGACGCTGGGCGACCAAACGCTCCCTCCAGCGCCTGCGCGGCCATGAGCAGGGGGCAGAAGCTGTCCGTGAGGCTGTGAAGGGCTGCGGTGAACTGGGCATTCGCTATCTGACGATATTCGCCTTTTCCTCTGAGAACTGGAGCCGCCCGGTTGAGGAGATCAATCACCTGATGGGGCTTTTCCGCTTCTTCTTTCAGAAAGAGGTCAAGGCATTATGCGAAGCGGGCGTAAAGGTAAAATTTATTGGTGATATCAGTCGATTACCTGACGATATTCAGGAATTGATCAAGGACCTAAAAGCGCGGACGAAGGATAATTCCAAGCTGAACCTGACGATCGCGCTCAGCTACGGCAGCCAGGCGGAGATTGCCGGTTCCATGCGGCGAATTGGAGAAAAAGTCAGGGCCGGAGAGATAGAGCCGGAAGACATAGATGAGACTATGGTCGCGCGACATCTTGAAACCGCAGATCTCCCTGATCCAGACCTTCTTATCAGGACCAGTGGTGAACAACGGCTCAGCAATTTCCTGCTTTGGCAATGCGCCTATACGGAATTCGTTTTTCTGGATGTTCTCTGGCCGGATTTCCGAAAAGAGGACCTGATCAGCGCCGTTGAGGAATTTGGAAGCCGGAACCGTCGATACGGGGCGATATAAGTGTTGCTGTCTTCACTGACGTCCCTGCAACAACGTGTCGTATCGGCACTTGTATTGGCGCCCATTGCGATCGGAGCGCTTTATCTTGGCGGCGTTTATTTTCTGGTCTTCCTGATCGGGGCCTCGGCCATCATGGCCTATGAGTGGTGTCGGGCCTCTGTCGAGACCACTCCCGGCATTGTCACAGCCATAACCGCCCTAACGGTTATTTCTGTCTTGGTAATGACGTATAACTCTAATATATTTCAGCTAATTGCGATCATTATTTCTGGATCTGCTTTAACGGCCGCTGTCGCCGCTTTCTTGAGCGGAAAGGAGCGGATTGTCTGGGCGTTTTTCGGTCCCATATGTATTGGAGTGCCGGTCGTCGCGCTGATGATGTTGCGTTCTCTGCCGGATACCGGCTTTGCGCTGACATTTGGCCTGTTTCTCGTAATCTGGGCAACGGACATTGGCGCTTATTTTAGCGGAAAGTCGATCGGCGGGCCAAAAATAGCACCGTCAATCAGCCCCAATAAGACATGGGCCGGCCTGATCGGCGGTATTATTGCAGCCATGATTGTCGCCTTCGGAGTGAACAGTCTGCTCATCGACGGGCAGGTTGCGACAATTGGTATACTGGGTTTGGGTGCCGTTTGTGCTATATTTGCGCAAGTGGGTGATTTTGCCGAGTCGGCATGGAAGCGTCATTTTGGCATAAAAGACGCCAGCAACCTCATACCTGGACATGGCGGCGTTATGGACCGGCTAGACGGAGTGTTTCTGACAGCGCCAATCTTGATGGCAATATTGATGTGGAATGGGATTTAGGATGAGTAGTAGTCCGGTAGCAAGAAGTATTTCCCCAACCCAACGTCTTGGGAAACGCAGTGTTAGCATTTTTGGCTCCACCGGCTCAATCGGGGTTAATACGCTGGACCTGATCTCCGCTGCACCGGAAAAATTTACAGTCGAAGTGTTGAGCGCGAACGAGAATGTCACCTTGCTGGCCGCCCAGGCGCGGCAATTCGGGGCGAAGCGCGCCGTTATCGCCAATGAGGCTAAATATGCGGAGCTTAAATTATTGCTCTCTGGGAGCGCTATTGAGGCCGCCGCAGGACGTGACGCCCTGATCGAGGCGGCCTCCTGCAAGGTAGATTGGGTGATGCTCGGGATCGTTGGCGCGGCGGGGCTGGCGCCGACACTCGCCGCGGTAAAGACTGGCGCGATCATTGCCATTGCGAATAAAGAGGCGCTGGTTTGCGGCGGGGATCTGGTTCTTGCGGATGTCAAGAAATACGGCGCGACGCTGCTTCCCGTCGATAGCGAACATAATGCGATTTTCCAGGTGCTGGACTTCGATCAAATTAACAAAGTGGAGCGCCTTGTCCTGACGGCGTCCGGCGGCCCGTTCCTCGATTTTTCATTGGATCAGATGAAATCAGTCACGCGCGATCAGGCACTTGCCCATCCGAACTGGGATATGGGGGCGAAAATTTCGGTCGATAGCGCGACGATGATGAACAAGGGGCTTGAGTTTATCGAGGCGGTTCGCCTGTTTCCTGTATCGCCGGCGCAGATCGATATTCTCGTCCACCCTCAATCGGTTATCCATAGTATGGTTGAGTATCGCGATGGCTCGGTGCTCGCCCAGATGGGCGCACCCGATATGCGGACCCCGATATCCTATACATTGGGTTGGCCGGAACGCCATGATTTCAAGGCGGAGCGGCTTGATCTTGCAAAAGTCGGTTCTCTGACCTTTCAGAACCCCGATCCGGTGAAATTTCCTGCTCTGCGGCTCGCCCGTGAAGCGCTAAATACTGGAAAATCGGCACCGACGATCCTAAATGCTTCGAATGAGGTTGCGGTCCACGGTTTCCTGAACGGAGAAATACGCTTTCTGGATATCGCCAGTATCGTAGAGGAATGCCTGAACCGCGCGAGTATCACTGAACTGACCGCGATTGAAGATATTTTTGAATGTGATGCGCAAAGTCGGGACTTGGCCCGCTCTGTCATGACGTCAATTTCGACTAAAGTATAAAACGGTAAAGTAATATGGATTTTCTGATAAATAACTGGATTTATATCCCGGCCTTTATTGTTGTCATTACGGTTCTGGTATTTGTCCATGAATATGGGCACTACAAGGTGGCGCGGCTTTGTGGCGTGAAAGTCGATGTCTTTGCCATCGGATTTGGTCCGGAACTCTGGGGGCGGTATGACAAAAACGGGTGTCGCTGGAAAGTCTGCGCCGTGCCCTTCGGCGGGTATGTGAAGTTTCATGGGGATGCGGGCGTTGCCAGCGATGCCTCGGATGAGATTGAGGATATGTCTGAAGAGGAGAAAAGGACCAGTTTTCATCACAAATCCCTTCTTCAGCGGTCGGCGGTCGTTTTTGCCGGGCCGGCCGCCAACTTTATCTTTGCGATCGTTGCCATGGCGATCCTCTTTATGGCGCTCGGGCAGGCACAAACGCCACCTGTTGCCGGAGAAGTTCAGCCAAATAGCGCCGCTGCCGAGGCAGGAATCGAAGTTGGTGATCGTGTGATATCCGTGAATGGCTCCGCCGTTGACAGTTTTGAGGAGCTGCGGCGGACCGTTCTCGTCGGTCTTGACGAACCTCTCAATATGAAAGTTGATCGTGACGGTCGTATGATTGATTTGGCTGTCACGCCGCATATCGTAGAGGAAGTTGATGCGGACGGGAATATCCAGAAAATCGGCCGCCTTGGCATCGTGTCAACGGGACGGGAATTTGTCAGGCATGGCCCGATCAGTGCGCTGGCCAGTGCGGTAGATCAAACATGGTTTATCACCACCGCGACATTGAAGGGGGTCGGGCAGATGATCTCCGGTGCGCGGGATACGAAGGAACTGAGCGGCCCGCTCGGTATCCTGAAAATGTCTGGCGATGCGGCCAAGCGCGGGGAGGACCTCGTTGATAACGCATTATCCCTGTTTAATTTCATGATTTTCGTTTCCATCAGTCTTGGCCTGATCAATCTCTTCCCGATCCCGATGTTGGACGGCGGACATCTTGTTTTTTATGCCTATGAGGCGGTTCGCGGGAAGCCACCTTCTGCAAAAGCCATGGAATTCAGTTTCCGAATTGGACTATCCCTCGTTCTGATGCTAATGGTATTTGCCACATGGAATGATGTTAACAAACCTTGGGTAAAAGATTTTTTCACCGGCTTGTTTTCCTGACAGGCAAGGTCTGCTAGAACTGTTCGACGATAATTGAGGCTGTCCGCTCAGGGGGGTGGGAATTTGCGCGTATTTTTGTTACTTGCAGTGTTCGCATTTGCAACACTCTCGACGGTGCTGACAGCCAGCCAGCCGGTTTTCGCGCAATCATCCGTCATTATTTCCGAAGTCCGGGTTGAGGGAAACCAGCGGATCGAGGCCGACACGGTCAGATCCTATCTGTTGGTGACAGCAGGGGCGCCCTATGACCGGTCCCGCGTCGACCGGTCCCTGAAGGCGCTTTTTAACACCGGTCTATTTGCGGACGTGACCATCCGGCAGGAAGGGGATGTGGTGATCGTTAATGTGGTTGAAAACCCGATCATCAACCGTCTGGCGTTTGAAGGAAACCAACGGATCGAAGACGAAACCCTGACGGCGGAAATTCAACTGCGGCCGCGCATTGTCTATACCCGTGCACGGGTGCAGAACGATGTGCAGCGGATTATTACGGTCTATCGACGGAGCGGTCGTTTTGCGGCAACAGTTGAGCCCAAGGTTATCCTGCTTCCTGAAAATCGCGTTGATCTTGTGTTTGAGATCAATGAGGGAGAACAGACGGGGATCAAGAAAATCCGGTTCTTCGGCAATAAGAACTTCAGTTCCAGCCAATTGCTCGGAGAAATCTCGACCGAGGAAACCCGCTGGTATAATTTCCTGTCCGATTCCGATACTTATGATCCGGACCGCCTGACCTTCGATCGTGAGTTGCTGCGCAAATTTTATCTCTCCAAGGGTTATGCGGATTTCCGCGTTGTCTCCGCGATAGCGGAACTGACACCGGATCGAGATGGTTTTTTCATTACCTTCGCAGTGGAAGAGGGCGCAAAATATAAATTTGGCGCCATCGACGTGAAGAGCGAAATCAAGGACCTTTCCGCGGAAGCGTTACTGGAACAGGTAACGACGATTGAGGGAGAGACCTATAACGCAGACAAGATCGAAGATACCATTCAGAAAATTACCTTTGAGCTTGGCAAACTGGGGTATGCCTTTGTCAATGTCCGTCCGCGCATTGATCGGGATCGCGAAAACCTGACGATCGCCGTCACCTATGAGGTCAACAAGGGCCCTCGTGTCTATGTTGAGCAAATCAATATCACCGGGAACGTCCGGACGCTTGATTATGTGATCCGACGGGAGATGAAGCTTGCGGAAGGGGATGCCTTTAACACGGCGTTGTTGCGCCTCTCCCAATCTCGCGTCCGCGGTCTCGATTTCTTCGAAAAGGTTGAAGTGACCCAGGAAGAAGGAACGGCGCCGGACAAGACTATCATCAATGTTGATGTTCAGGAAAAATCAACCGGCGAGCTCAGCGTCGGTGCCGGCTTCTCGACAACTGAGTCCGTGTCGGCAAACCTCCAGATCCGGGAGCGTAACCTGTTGGGGCGTGGTCAGGATTTACGGTTTGGTGTATCTGTCGGTGCGCAAAGCCAGACGATTGATATTGGGTTCACGGAGCCCTATTTCCTTGATCGTGACCTGAGTGCCGGTTTCGATATTTTCCGGACGGTTCGCGATTATCAGGACGAAAGTGGATATGATCTGGAACGCACCGGCTTTGTGTTGCGGTCGGGCTTTCCCATCCGTGAATATGTTCGCGGGGATGTTTTCTACAGCCTGGTGAATGAGAAAATTGATAATCTGGCCCTAAACGCTCCGGTGGCTATTCAAAAGGCGGCTGGGGAGTACCTCATTTCCTCGGTCGGCTACACCATCACGATCAGTGATCTGGACGATACGCTATTTCCGACAACCGGAAGTAAATATACATTTGGACAGACGCTGTCCGGTATTGGCGGGGACGTTCGCTCTCTTGCCACGAATGCCAGTTATATCCGGTTTTTTCCGGTCTATGAGAATGATGTTGTCCTGAGTACCGGTATTACAGGCGGTTATATTTTTGGACTTGGGGAAGACGTTATCCTTGCGCAACGCTATAATGTCGGTGGACGTAACTTCCGCGGTTTTGATAACCGCGGTATCGGGCCGCGGGATCTGGCGTCCGGGGATGCGCTTGGCGGTAACGCTTATTTTGTTGCAACCGCCGAGCTTCGCTTCCCGGTCGGTCTGCCGGAGGAATATGGCGTTCTCGGTCGGACGTTCCTTGATGTCGGAACCTTGACGACCATTGATGATGATGACCCCGGCATTGCGGATGACCCTAGTATACGGGCAGCGGTCGGCGTTGGCTTGAACTGGGTCTCACCGTTCGGTCCCATTCAGATAAATGTCGCGGTTCCTTTATTGAAGGAAGATTACGACAAGGAAGAGATATTCCAGCTCGACTTCGGGACGCGATTCTAGGATAAGGAAAAATGATCTCAAGAATTCTGCTCAGTGCCATATTCCTGCTAATTTTAATGCCGGCTTTCACTCAGACGAGCTTTGCCCAATCTGCGTCAAAAGCGAAAATCGGCGTTATTGATATGCAAAAAATCATGCGCGAAATAGAGGTTGCCAAGGATATCAATGCGCAAATGGCCGCCTATGACGACGAGGTAAATGCGGAGCTTGCCGCGGCGGAACAGAAATTGAAGGATGAGAAAACCCAGATTGAACGTCAAAAAACCCTGGTAACGCCCGATGCTTATTCTAAAAAGCAGGCTGACTTTAATCGCAAGGCGGCGGCATTCCGTGTCAATGTACAGGAACGAAACCGGCAATTGCAGCGGAGCCGGATCAAGGCACTCGACAAGGTCAGGGAACAGATGATTCCAATTGTCCGGACGGTAATGGATGAATATGGCGCAACGCTGGTTGTCGATGTGAGTGAAATCCTGTTTGCCGAAAAGCCGTTGGAGATTACGGATGTATTGATTGATCGCCTCAACAAGGAACTGAAAAAAACCAAGGTTGAACTCGTCCCCTTGAAGAAAAGCTGATGCCAGATCCTCTATTTTATGGAGTTGCGGGGCCTTTCTCCCTTGCAGAACTTGCTGAGTTGCCGGACGTGGAGCTGGCACCGGAAGTTGACCCAAACGTAATGATCTCCGATGTTCGCCCACTGGATCAGGCCGGGGAAGGGGATTTGACATTTCTCAGCAATCCGAAATATCTGGATCGGTTTTTAAGTACGAATGCAACGGCCTGCATTGCCGCGCGGACGGCCCTCAAGAATTTTCCGAAAGGGTTGTCCATTCTGGTGGCGAAAGATCCTTATAAAGCCTACGCACGAATTGCCAATAAATTTTATCAGCCGGTGCTTGGGAGTGGCGATATTCATCCGACAGCGGTGATATCACCCAAGGCAAAGCTTGGTAAAAACCCCTCCATTGGGCCATATGTGGTGATTGAGGAAAACGTCGTTGTCGGGGACAATTGTATCATCGGGCCCCATTCTTACTTAAACCGGGCGGTCAAGCTCGGGGCGGACTGCCGTCTTGGTGCCGGCGTGGTGTTAAGTTTTTGCCATATAGGCGATAATGTTTTTATTCATAATGGTGTGAAAATTGGCCAGGATGGTTTCGGATTTGCGCCTGATCCAGTACAGCATGTGAAAATTCCACAGCTCGGTCGTGTCATTATCGGATCAAATTGCGAATTCGGGGCGAATACGACAATTGACCGCGGCTCTGGTCCGGATACAGTCATAGGCGACAACACCTGGCTTGATAACCTGGTTCAGGTCGCCCATAACGTGAAGATCGGTAAAGGTGTCATTATTGCCGCCCAAACCGGCATTTCAGGCAGTACGGTGATTGAGGACTTTGTGGTTATCGGGGGACAGGTCGGCCTTGCGGGTCATATTACGATTGGAAAAGGGGCCCAGATTACGGCAAAATCGGGCGTTATTTCGGATGTGCCGGCTGGGGAGACATATGCAGGCTTCCCCGCACGTCCCCGTCGGCAGTTTTTCCGCCAGATGGCTATTTTGGGTAAATTATCGAATAACAAGGGTACTGTAAAATGACTGAAGAACGCTCCTCTGGTACGGCTGACGCCCTCGATATTCTCAATATTCTGGATATGATACCGCATCGCTACCCGATGCTTCTCGTGGATCGGATGATTGAGATTGTTCCCAATGAGTCTGCGGTTGGTATCAAGAATGTGACGATGAATGAACCCCATTTCCAGGGGCATTTCCCCAACCGGCCGATCATGCCGGGGGTGATGATTGTTGAATCCATGGCGCAGACAGCGGGTGTTCTTGTGATCAAGAGCCTCGGCGCGGAATCTCAAGGCAAGCATGTCTTTTTTATGTCGATCGACAATGCGCGCTTCCGCAAGCCCGTAACGCCGGGTGACACCATGCATGTTCATGTCAAGGTGAAGCAGAACCGCGGAGCTGTCTGGCGATTTTCCGGCGAAGTCCTTGTGGAAGGAAAGAAAGTTGCAGAGGCTGATTTTTCCGCAATGATCGTCGACTAGAAAGACAGGTAACCGGCTGTAACACAGCTTGATTTGTGATCCGGGCCGTTCCGCGTTAGCTATAGCGCACATTTTTCATTTATACGTTAGATTGACTGGGTACCGTATGGGCAGAATTCATCAGACAGCAATTATCGAGGACGGAGCCTCGGTACATCCAGACGCCGACGTCGGCCCATTTTGCGTGGTTGGCAAGGATGTGATGCTTGCCGCTGACGTAACGCTGAAATCCCATGTCGCCGTTGCGGGCAATACGAAGATCGGAAGAGGAACAACCATATTCCCCTTCGCGTCTATCGGCCATGCGCCGCAGGATCTGAAATACAACGGGGAAAACTCTGAGCTTGTCATCGGGGAGAACTGCACGATACGGGAGCATGTTACGATTAATCCCGGCACTGAGGGCGGCGGGATGCAGACCAGGATTGGCGATAATTGCCTATTGATGATTGGCGCGCATGTCGCCCATGACTGTATTCTCGGCGATCATGTTATCCTTGTGAATAATGCGACCCTGGGCGGGCACGTCATGCTTGGTGATTTTGTGATTATTGGCGGATTGTCGGCAGTACATCAGTTTGTCCGGATCGGGGAACATGCGATGATTGGCGGGGCCTCTGGAGTGGAAACGGATATCATCCCCTTCGGCTCGGCCACAGGAAATCGCGCGGCTCTTGGCGGACTTAATCTCACGGGAATGAAACGGCGCGGCTTTTCGCGTGATGATATTCATGCACTGCGCAGTGCCTATAAATATCTTTTCTCCGGAGATGGAACCTTCGCGGAACGTTGCAAATCTGTGCCGGAGGAATACAGCAAATTCCTGTCGGTTCAAACAGTCCTCAATTTCGTCAATGAGGAAACAAAGCGTGGATTCTGTCATCCGGAATAACACAAACTCCATGCGGGTCGGCATCGTCGCTGGTAGCGGAAGCTTGCCTCTCGCGCTGGCTGAGGCCTTGCGGGGGGACGGGAAGGCACCCTATCTTCTTCTGGTGGAAGGGGAGGCCGATCCGGCGGAATATAAGGACTTTCCGCATGAGGTTATTCGGATCACCAAGGTCGGGCGGTTCCTGAAGGCACTTGCGCGTGAAAAATGCACCCATATTACCCTTGCCGGTCCTGTAAAACGGCCTGATCTCAAGAATCTCGTCCCGGATATGGAAGGTGTGAAATTGCTCGCCCGGATAACCGGGGCCAGCCGCAAGGGGGATGATGGCCTGATGCGGGCAATTACAAGCTACATACAGGAAAAAGGATTTACAATTATCGGTGCCCATGAGTTGGCGAGAGACTTGCTGGTGCCCACTGGCCAGCTTGGTAGGGTTTCGCCGACTGAGCGGGACAAGGCGGATATTACGGCAGGTATGCGTATCGTCAAAGCGGTCGGCGCGCTCGATATCGGGCAGGCCGCCATCATTCGTGATGGCTATGTCCTTGCGGTCGAGGCGGCGGAAGGAACGGACGGTCTGTTGTCGCGCTCTGCGGCCTTCGCATGGGAAGAACGGGCGGGGGTTCTGGTGAAACTCTCGAAACCGGGTCAGGAGCTGAAGGCGGATATGCCGACAATCGGACCGGATACCGTCACTCTGGCAGCTGAAGCGAATTTGCGGGGCATTGCCCTGGAAGAGAAGAAAACTCTCATCCTTGATCTTAAAGAATCGATCCGGCGGGCGGATGCCGCGGGTATTTTCCTGATCGGCCTGGATCCCGAGAGCGGTTCATAATGTCGGCCGTAGATCGGTATAAAGTTTTTATTCTGGCGGGCGAAGCTTCCGGGGATGCGCTTGCCGCGCACCAGATGGCGGGATTGAAGGCAATGTCGCCGGATATAGAGTTTCAAGGCGTTGGCGGTCCTCTAATGATGGAGCAAGGCCTCAAGAGTCTCTTTCCGATGGAGGAGCTGAGCGTCATGGGTCTGGTTGAGGTGTTGCCAAGGCTTCCTCAACTGCTGAAACGGATCAGACAAACGGCCACTGCCGTGAGAAAATTCTCACCGGATATTTTTATCACCGTCGATGCGCCAGATTTCAGCTCTCGCGTGGCCAGGCAACTCAAGGGAAGTGATTTCCCGAAAGTCCATTATGTCGCTCCCTCCGTCTGGGCATGGCGTCCGGGTCGGGCAAAGAAAATAGCTGGGCTGTACGATCACCTGCTGACGCTTCTGCCATTTGAACCACCATATTTTGAAGCAGTCGGGTTATCCGCAGACTTTGTTGGCCATTCTGTCATCGAGAGTGGCGCGGACAAGGGCGATGGACCCGCTTTTCGGGCTCGGCACGGTATTAAGCCGGATGAACGCCTCCTGATGCTGCTGCCCGGAAGTCGGCGCGGAGAGGTCACGCGCCATCTGCCGGTTTTTAAGGAAGCGGTCGAGAAGCTTCGCTCTGACATCGGCGCCTTTCGGATTGTTACCCCCGTTATTGGTCGAGCCGGGGTTATTGTCCGGGAGGAAGTTGCGAATTGGGACACCTCCGTCCTGGTTGTTGACGGAGAAGACGAGAAATATGATGCTATGGCCGCCGCTGATTTGGCGCTTGCAGCGTCCGGCACAGTCGCATTGGAACTGGGGCTCGCCCGGTTGCCAACCGTCATTGCCTATCGGATGAATGCGATCACCAGCTGGATCGCGCGGCGCGCGGTGAAGCTGGACTATGTTAATCTGGTAAATATTCTAATGGGGAAAGAGGTTGTCCCCGAACATATTCTTGAAAATTGTACGGCGGATAATCTGTCAAATGCTCTCGCCGAGCTTTTCCGTTCAGAGGAAAAGCGCCACCAACAGATTGTTTCCTATGGCGAGGCCATGGTAATGTTGGGGGAAGGCGGCGAGGCACCCGGCGTGCGCGCGGCGGGGATCATCATGGAACTCATTGCAAGGAATAGAACAACATGAGCGGCGACGATAAGAATAATTTCAGACTGCTACACACGATGATCCGGGTCAAGGACCTGGATAAATCGATCAATTTCTATGTCGATAAACTGGAGATGAAGCTCCTCCGGCGGACAGATTTTCCGGGCGGGAAATTCACGTTGGCCTTCGTGGGTTATGGCGATGAAAAAGACACAGCCGTTATTGAGCTGACCCACAACTGGGATCAGGAAGTGCCCTATGATCTAGGCGATGGTTTCGGGCATCTTGCCCTTGGGGTGCAGGATATTTACGGAATTTGCGAGAAGCTGGCGGTACAGGGAGTCAATATTCCGCGTCCGCCCGGGCCAATGAAACACGGCACCTCCGTGATCGCTTTTATCGAGGACCCGGATGGCTACAAAATAGAGCTTATTGAACGGAAATAAGTGGTTACGCGCCGCCGAAATACCAGACGGCCGCAAAGAAGAGCAGCATTGCCGCCGGCAGCAGGATCATCGAGAGTTTCTTGATCCGATAGAGAAACGGCGCCCGATTGTCATTGGCCGCCCTGAGATAGAGCCGCCCGGCTGGTTTGACGCCTCCGGTTGGGACCGAAGGCGTCATTTTTTTGCTTGTTGGTGAGGCTCCGCTCATCCGATCACCGTTTGCTGATGTCAACAAAGGGACGCTCGGTTGCCCCTGTGTAAAGCTGACGCGGCCGCCCGATTTTCTGTGACGGATCTTCCATCATCTCGTTCCACTGGGCAACCCAGCCAACCGTCCGGGCCAGAGCAAAGAGCACGGTAAACATGCTTGTCGGGAAGCCAAGCGCCTGTAGAATGATACCGGAGTAGAAATCAACGTTCGGGAAGAGCTTCTTCTCGATGAAGTATGGATCATTCAGGGCGATCTTTTCGAGTTCCATCGCGAGCTTGAGCATCGGCTCATCCTTGATGCCTAGCTCATCAAGAACATCATAGCACGTCTGCTGCATGACCTTCGCGCGCGGATCGTAGTTTTTATAGACCCGATGCCCGAAGCCCATCAGACGGAAGGGGTCGTCCTTGTCTTTTGCCTTGGCAATGAATTCCTGCACCCGATCGACGCTGCCAATCTGCCTGAGCATGGTGAGCACAGCCTCGTTTGCGCCGCCATGAGCCGGGCCCCAGAGACAGGCGATACCCGCCGCGATACAGGCGAACGGATTGGCACCAGATGATCCGGCAAGACGCACCGTCGACGTGGAGGCGTTCTGTTCATGGTCCGCATGGAGGATGAAAATTCGGTCCATGGCCCGGGCAATGGTGGGCGACAGCTTGTAGCGCTCTGCGGGTACGCTGAACGTCATATGCAGGAAGTTTTCCGCATAGGACATGTCATTGCTCGGATAGATAAAAGGCTGGCCAACGGAGTATTTATAGGCCATTGCCGCAATTGTCGGCATCTTCGCGATCAGGCGGTAGCTGGCGATCATCCGCTGTTTCGGGTCCGTAATATCCGTGCTGTCATGATAGAAGGCGGACAGGGCGCCAACCACACCGACCATAATGGCCATCGGATGCGCATCGCGACGGAAGCCGCGATAGAACTGTGTCAACTGCTCATGCAGCATCGTATGATAGGTGATATCGTGGGAAAATTTATCCTTCTGCGGCTGTGTCGGCAATTCGCCTTTCAACAGCAGATAGCAGACTTCCATAAAGTCACTTTTCTCCGCCAGTTCCTCGATCTTGTAGCCACGATGCATCAGTATGCCAGCATCACCGTCGATATAGGTAATTGCGGAGTCACAGGATGCCGTCGACGTAAAGCCTGGATCATAGGTGAAATGACCTGTATCGGCATATAGCTTGCGAACGTCAATAACAGACGGTCCAACGGTGCCCGCAATCAGGGGCAGGCTGAGCGTGTCGTCGCTCCCTTCTGACAGGGTGACGTTGCCGGTAACAGTAGAGCTACTCATTCATCCACTTCCTTTATATTTTTCAGGCTGGGTGCGCCCGTAATATTGATAAAATTCCGGGTGGAATTTTTTCTTTTTTTTATGACGTTTTCACTGGAGCGCTTGCCCCCGGCGCAGTATCTCAAGTGATAGCCGCATCCCGAATACGTCCGATTGACTGCTCCCGTCCAAGGACGTCCAGAACGTCAAAGATACCGGGCGAAACTGTGGTTCCTGTCAACACTGCCCTCAAGGGTTGCGCGATTTTCCCCAGTTTGAGGCTTTCCGCCTCTGCCGTCGCCCGAACGGCCGCTTCCAAGTCCTCTGCGTTCCAGTTCTCCAGCGCCTCCAATCGATCCGCCAGCCGCATCAGAACAGCGCTGGCTTCTTCGGTTATCAGGCTTTTGGCTTTCTCGTCCAGCGCAAGTGGCCGCTCGGCGATGAGGAACAGGGAACTCTCCGCTAGGGAGTTTACAGATTTTGCGCGTTCTTTCAAGCCATTCATGGCTTTTTCTATTAATTTCAGTTGATTAGAGCTTATATCCTGACCGGTTTTTTCGGCTAGTATCGGCGCCACGAGCCACGTCAGATAGGTGTCATCTGCCTCTCGAATATAGATGCCATTAAGGTTTTCCAGCTTTGCAAAATCGAAGCGGGCCGCCGATTTTCCAATATTTTCAAGGTTGAACCAGTCAATCGCCTCGGCCGTCGAAATCACCTCATCGTCTCCGTGGGACCAGCCCAGCCGCAATAGGTAATTCCGTAATGCCTCGGGCAAATATCCCATTTCGCGATAGGCATCAACGCCGAGTGCGCCATGCCGTTTTGAAAGCTTCGCGCCATCCGGACCGTGAATCAGCGGGATGTGGCTATAGCGGGGAACAGACCATCCGATCGCCTCGATCAATTGCTGCTGCCGCGCCGCGTTGGTGAGGTGGTCGTCGCCGCGGATAATATCTGTGACTCCCATGTCATGATCATCCACCACCACGGAAAGCATATAGGTCGGCGTTCCATCTGCCCGGAGCAGGATCATGTCATCAAGCTGTGCATTGGCGAAAGTAACGTCACCCTGAACGAGATCCCTGACCACAGTCTCGCCGTCATTGGGGGATTTGAACCGGACGACGGGATCTACACCCGCTGGCGCCTCTGCCGGATCCTTATCCCGCCAGCGTCCGTCATAGATTGGCGGGCGGCCTTCCGCCCGTGCGGTTTCGCGCATTTCAGCGAGCTCTTCACGGGAAGCATAGCAATAATAGGCTTTTCCTGTGGCCAGCAATTCTTGCGCAACCTCCGCATGACGCTCCCGCCGGGAAAACTGGAATACCGGCTCCTCGTCCCAATCGAGCCCGAGCCAGGCCAGGCCATCCAGAATAGCCTCGATTGCGGCATCAGTTGATCTTTCCCGATCTGTATCTTCGATCCGGAGAAGAAATTTTCCTTTGTGATGGCGGGCATAAAGCCAGTTGAAGAGGGCCGTCCGGGCGCCGCCTATATGCAGGAAGCCAGTGGGTGAGGGAGCGAAACGTGTTACGACAGTCATAAGAATTTACTTTACATTCCGTTCGATTATAAATTTGAGCCGGATGATCACAAAAAACAGGCTTTTGTACCCTTTGTCATGGCGGAGGGCAAGTATGCCGTTGGAAGGTTCGCGCCGTGGCACTGTTGAGTAGGCACAATCTGGAAGAGCTGCCCGACCAGTTTCGGCGCGAACGGTCGCGCTGGTTTCTCTGGTTTCCAGTGGCCATCGGTTTCGGCATCGCCTTTTACTTTGCACTTCCGGCGGAACCGGACCCTGTATGGCTGGCGGTTCCCCTCCTGCCGGGGCTCGGCTTGCTTTGGCTGAGGGAAAGACCAGAAAGTGGATATGTCTGGATCCTCGGTATATTTTTGCTTGTCTCACTCGGCTTTTCAGCGGCGATCATCCGGACGCAGATCGTTGATGCGCCGATCTTGCAGAAAAAAGCAGTGACGGAGCTGCGCGCGAGCGTGCTCGAAAAATCGACCGGGTATAACGCAGCCCGGTTTCTCCTCGGGGACATTATTCTCTCGGGCCAGGAGGATTTTCCCAAGCTCCACCGCATCCGGCTTTCGTCGCGTACCAACTTCGAGGAAGTCAGGCCGGGGCAGATCATTCGCGTAAAGGCGGTGCTATTGCCCCCACCGGAGCCAGCCTATCCCGGCGGCTATGATTTTCAGCGTCATTCCTATTACCAATCCATCGGCGCGGTCGGGTATAGCATCAGCTCTTTTGAAATACTCGGGGAGAAACGCGATTTTTTCTCGCGCATTCGCCAGCTATCCTCTGGGATTCGGGCGCGAATCGCTGATTTTGTTATGGACAATGCCCCGCAACAAAACGCCGGGTTTATCATTGCCATTATGACAGGAGATAAGTCGGCGATCCCGGAGGAGCAGCTCGACAACATGCGCTTTTCGGGACTGGCGCATTTGCTCGCAATTTCCGGGATGCATATGGGGATGATTGGCGGACTTATTTTTTTCGCTGTTCGCCTCTTGTTGGTGCTTATACCCTATGTAGGGCTTCATTATCCGATCAAGAAGATTGCCGCAATAGTCGCTCTTCTGGGGCTTGCCGGATATCTGTTCGTAAGCGGGATGAGCGTTTCAGCCGTTCGGGCCTTCATCATGATCTCCGCGCTGTTTGTTGCAATCTGCTTTGACCGGACAGCCCTTTCGTTACGCATGGTGGCGATGGCGGCGGTGATCATCCTGATTTTATATCCGGAAAGCCTTGTCACGGCGAGTTTCCAGATGTCCTTTGCCGCCGTCTTCGCCCTTATCTCTCTCTATGAGCAGCTGGGCCCCTGGCTTGGCCGGGTTGCAAGAAGCGGCGGGATCATTCGCCGCAGTATTGCGTATCTTATCGGCATTGTCCTGACATCCCTTGTGGCCGGGCTTGCGACAGCGCCCTTCGCGCTCTATCACTTCGGGCAAGTGGCCGCCTACAGTCTGATTGCCAATTTTCTCGCCGTTCCCTTGATGGGTCTGTGGGTGATGCCGGGTGTTATCCTCGCCTTTATCTGCTATCCGTTTGGCTTCTCTTTTCCGCTTGTTATCGTTGGAAGTGGCGTTGACATGATCCTGCGAGTGGCGGCGGAGACCGCCTCCTGGCCCGAGGCAGTGCAGTTTCTGGGCTCCTTCTCTGTCGTGCAGCTGATTGCGATTACCGTTATTGGTCTCTGGTATATCATCTGGCGTCAACCGATACGCTGGCTCGCGCTCCCGATGCTGGGGATACTTTTTCTCTCCTTTCTGTTCAACCGTTCGCCGGATATCCTGATTTCCGAAAGCGGCAATCTCTACGCAGTTAAGAATGTGGAAGGAGAAACCTATCTTTCCACTCGCCGGGCCGATCGGTTTGAAGCAGAACGCTGGCGGCTGGTGATGGGGGAGGAAGTCGCAGACGAGCCATTGCCGGAACTCTCTTGTGATCCCTATGGATGTGTCTATCGGAAGGGGGCCGATGTCATCGCCTTTCCGGTAACGATGGCGGGCGTTGAGGCGGATTGTAAACGGGCCGATATCATCATAAGCCGCATCCCCGCGCCGGAGGATTGCAGCGCGGCACGATTGATCATCGACAAGTTTGATTTATGGCGGAACGGGGCACATAGCCTCTATTTTGATCCATCCGGACAAATCCTTGTCGATACCAATAATGGACTCCGGGGGAACAGGCCGTGGGTACCGCTCCGTTATCGCAAGAGCCCGGAGAGCAAGGCGGACTAAATCACGAAGGTTTAGTACTTTCGGAAGAGGCCAACAAGATGGCCCTGCACCTTGACTTGATCCGGACCGAAGATGCGCGTTTCATAATCCGGATTGGCGGCCTCCAGAGCGATCGAGCCTCCCTTGCGCCGGAGCCTTTTCAGAGTCACTTCAAAATCATCGATCAGGGCGACGACAATCTTGCCATTTTCCGCCGTTTCGCTTTCGCGGATTATCACGGTATCGCCATCATGGATACCGGCATCAATCATCGAATCACCAGCCACTTCAAGGCAGTAATGCCGACCGGACGCCAGCATGCCTGCAGGTACATCCACAAAACTGCTCGGGTCGCTCAAGGCCTCGATCGCCGTACCGGCGGCAATCCGGCCATACAGCGGCAGGTTCAGGATACCTTCGCGTTCATTCTCGGGGGCAGGGGCCTTGTTGGCATTCGCCTGACGGCTCAGCCCTTTGGCGAAATTCACCTCAACAAGGTTGTCATCAGCAACGGCGTCCCGCTCATCGCTGGCGATCTTGTTCCTGAGGTCGTCGGGCAGCTTCAACACTTCAAGCGCGCGGGCGCGGTGAGGCAGGCGACGGATAAACCCGCGCTCCGTCAGCCCCGTGATCAAGCGGTGAATGCCGGATTTCGATTTCAGATCAAGCGCTTCCTTCATTTCATCGAAGGACGGCGAGACTCCACGACTTTCCAGGCATTCATGAATATAGAGAAGAAGCTGATGCTGTTTTTTTGTCAGCATGATCAAAACCACCGTAAAGAACAAATCAAAAACATTCCAAATGTTCTACAAAAGTTCTTTTCTCGCGTCAAGGGAAAAGCTCCCGGTTTTGCAATCGGTTCAGATGGACGGATAACGGCGGCTGAGCGGGATGATATCCACTTCGGACCCCTCAGGCAGCGCAGCCGCAAAAGGCGCACGGACAACCAGGCAATCGGCAAGAGACAGCGGCGAGAGCATGGAACTGTCCTGCTTGTCAAATAGCCGGATGACCGGCAGGCCGCTCGTCTCTTCGGTGATGACGGCACGCATATAATCTTCCCGCTGGTCATTTTCCTTCAACGCATGGGTGAGGATGGCGCGTTGGCGGGGAGGGGTCCGCGGGGTGAGGTCGTTTAACGCATCGATGGCGGGGATCAGGAAGAGAAAGCTGCAGATCAGGCTGGAAACCGGATTTCCCGGCATGCCCAGCATGGGTATCCCGGCAAAATTGCCAAACATCAGCGGTTTGCCGGGCCGCATGGCGATCCGCCAGAAATCAACACTTAAGCCCTCCTTGCCGAGCACAGGCTGGATCAGGTCGTGATCGCCAACGGAGGCCCCGCCGAGGGTGATGAGCATATCCGCTGACTTGGCGTTCATGACTTTTTCACGGAGGGACTCTGCGTTATCCTGCGCGATCCCGAGGTCGAGCGCTTCACCGCCGGCGGCCTCAATCAGGGCGGCAATGGCAAGGCTGTTGGAAGAAATAATCTGGTTAGGGCCAAGCGGCTCCCCGGGCCGGACCAGTTCGTCTCCCGTCGATAAGAGAGCGATTTTCGGCTTGCGCCTGACCGTGATCCAGGGAATATCCATCGCCGCCAGCAGCCCGATATCCCGTGGCGTCAGGATGGTCGGGGCCTTTATCCCAATGTCACCGGCGCTGAAATCAAGGCCCGCAGGCCGGACATATGTCCCCTTTGCCGCACCTTCCTTAACCGTCACGGTTTCGGCATCGAATTCCGTATCTTCCTGAATAATGATGGTATCGGTACCGGAGGGGAGCGCTGCGCCGGTGAAAATGCGGACTGCTTCGCCGGTCCCGACGGTATTATCGTAGGAGCCGCCCGCAGGCACTTCCCCGACAATTTTGAGGCTGGCCGGAATTGTTCCAAGATCGGCGGCCTTGACTGCAAAGCCATCCATTGCAGACAGGTCGGCAGGTGGTTGGGTCCGGCGAGAGCGAACATTTTCTGCCAGCACGCGCCCTGCGGCCGCCTGAAGGGAGATGACTTCCGTCCCGACAGCGCGGATCTCCTTCAGGATGTTCTTGCGGGCTTCCTCTACCGAGATCATGACGCGTTATAAGTTCCTGACTTGCCGCCACTTTTATGCAGTAGCTTCGTCTCGACAATGGTCATGCCGCGATCGACGGCCTTGCACATGTCATAAATGGTGAGGGCCGCGATGGAGGCAGCGGTGAGGGCCTCCATCTCGACACCGGTGCGGCCTTTAAGCTTGCAGGTCGCCTGTGTTTCGATACGGCTGTTGTCTTCATCGATAATAAACTCGACACTCACCTTGCTGAGCGCGAGTGGATGGCAGAGCGGAATCAGGTCGGCGGTTTTCTTGGCGGCCATAATGCCAGCGAGGCGGGCGACTCCCAGAACATCTCCTTTATTGGCCTTCCCCTCCCGAATAAGCGCCAGGGTTTCCGGCGCCATTTCAATGCTTGCTGTTGCCGTGGCTTCACGTTCGGTGATGTCCTTGTCACCGACATCGACCATTTGAGCGGCGCCTTTCTTGTCGAAATGAGTGAGACCGCTCATGGTACCTCCTTAACTCCGGGTCAGCAGGGACCGCACGGCGGCGGCGACATCTGCTTGCCGCATCAGGGATTCGCCGACAAGGAAAATACCGCAACCGGCCTTTTCCATCCGGGCCAGATCGGCGGGCGTATAGAGGCCGCTTTCACTGACCGCGAGACATCCCTCCGGCAGAGCTCCCGCCAGCTCCTCCGTCGTGGCGATATCCACATTGAGGGTTTTCAAGTTGCGATTATTGATGCCGATTAACGGACTTTTGAGCCTGACCGCACGATCGAGTTCGCTGCGATCATGAACCTCGATCAGAACATCCATGCCCCACTCATGCGCCGCCGCTTCCAGCTCCTGTGCCTCCGTATCGTCAAGGGCCGCCATGATCAAGAGGATACAATCCGCGCCGAGGGCACGTGCCTCGGTAATCTGATAGGGATCCAACATGAAATCCTTGCGAAGGACGGGAAGGGAGACAGCGCCGCGCGCCGTAACCAGATAATCATCCGAACCCTGAAAATAGGGAATATCGGTGAGCACCGAAAGGCAGGTGGCTCCGCCTTTCTCATAGGCTTTTGCGAGGATTGGCGGGTCAAAATCCTCGCGGATCAGCCCTTTCGAAGGCGAGGCTTTCTTGATTTCCGCGATCAGCCCATACTCACCGGCATCCCGGCGTTTCTTGAGGGCGCGAATAAATCCGCGCGGGGGCTCCGAAGCTTTCGCCGCTGCCTCGATGTCGGAGAGCATTACGCGATCCTTGCAGTCGCGAATATGCTGGCGCTTGTCATCACAGATTTTTGCGAGAATACTCATACCACTTCAACCGTTTCATTGGAAATCCGTTTTAGGGTTTCAAATGCGTTCAGCGCTGCGCCCGTATCAATTGACTGCCTGGCAAGCTCGATCCCCTCGGCCACAGTATCGCATTTTCCGCCGATCATAATGGCCGCGCCGGCATTCAGCAGGGCCACATCCCGATAGGGGCCGGGATCGCCGTTCAGCAATGCCGTCAGGGCTTCTGCATTTCTTTCCGGTGTTCCGCCTTTGAGCGCCTCGATCGGAACTTTTTTGAGGCCGAATTGTTCAGGAGTGACTTCAAATTCCGTTATCTCGCCGTTCTTCAACTCCACAACGTTGGAGGGGCCGGTGGTCGTCAGTTCATCGAGGCCGTCAGCCCCTTCCATGATCCAGACATGGGTCGATCCGAGTTTTCGGAGCGTCTCCGCCATCGGGCGCATCCAGCGCGGGAGATATACCCCGATCAACTGGCGTTTGACGTTGGCCGGGTTGGACATGACGCCGAGCAGATTGAAAATCGTGCGAATACCAAGTTCACTCCGCGTCGGGCCGACATGTCGCATGGCACCATGATGGCGATAGGCGACCATAAAGCCGATGCCGGCTTCACGTATCGCGCGTTCGGTCAAGGCGAAGTCGCATTCCGTATTGATACCGAGAACAGCCTGCACATCCGCGGTACCCGAGCGGGAAGAGGCAGCCTTGTTGCCATGCTTGGCGACCGGAACTCCAGCGCCTGCTGTAACGAATGCCGCCGCTGTGGAAATATTGAGGGTGCCGTGGCCATCACCGCCTGTTCCGACCACATCGACGGCATTTTCTGGAGCTGTGATATAGGTGGCTTTCTCACGGAGAACGGAGACGCCGCCGACCAATTCCTCCACGGTCTCGCCGCGCAGATGCAGGCCCATCAGGAAGGCGCCCATTTGCGCAGGCGTGGCATCGCCGGACAGGATGATGTTAAAGGCAGTTTTCGCCTCATCCACGGTCAGGGTTTTGCCGGACGCGATTTTTGCAATCAGCGTCTTGAACTCAGGCTGGACGCTGTTCATGCGGCCGCCTTGCTGTCCGGTCGCGTCAAGTTCAGGAAATTCTGCAGTAATGCATGGCCATGCTCGGATGCGATGCTCTCGGGATGGAACTGCACACCGTGCAGCGGCAGTGCTTTATGGCTGAGCCCCATGATGACGCCATCTTCGGTGGTTGCCGTGACCTCCAGAGTATTCGGGACCGTCGCTGGATCAACGGTAAGGGAGTGATAGCGTGTTGCGATAAAGCGGTTCGGGAGTTTCTCAAATAGGCCGGAACCGGAATGCACAATCTCGGACGTCTTGCCATGCATCAACTCATTGGCGCGAACGACCTTCCCTCCGAACACCTGGCCAATAGTCTGATGGCCGAGGCAGACGCCCAGAAGCGGCGTTCCGCTCATGCTTGCCCGTTTGACCACCTCAAGGCAAATGCCCGCCCTGTCCGGATCACACGGACCAGGAGAGAGAACAATCCCTTCCGGATTTTCATCAAAGACTGCATCTACAGAGACGACATTATTTCGGTAAACTTTTACGTCCGCGCCCAATTCTCCAAGAAAATGGACCAGATTATACGTAAAGCTATCGTAGTTATCGATTAACGTAATCATATCAATATTATATCATACTTTCTTATTGTCATGGCGGAGTTATTTGCCGTCACAGTCAACGATCCCGCAGGTTCGACTAGCAGTTTCTCCTTTTTCGCCATAAAATCAAGAGAGCAAAAGTCCTTTTCCGTTTTCATATCGCCATTTTTATGCCTTGTTTACCATATTGAAGTAGAATTAACATAAGCAAGTAACGGCATCGTATCGCGAAGGGGTCATTTTTCATGCCATCCCGGAATATGGGAAAAAGCAAGCCGACATTATTGTCGTGGGCGAGCCGTGTGACGGAAGCTCCGGCGCGGATCGCCATTCTGTGCGTGGCGGTGCTGTTCATCAGTGTCAGTGGCGGCATCCTGATCGGCAAGCTTTTTGGTCCCCAATCTCAAGAAATCGAGTTGCAGGTGGTGAACGCTCTCGCGATGCCAATTGAGGCTGAGAAGCCGGTTGCCGCTACTAGAGTGTTTGTACCGGAAAGTCCGTATGCCTATAATGACTACCCGGTTGAGGCGAGAACAGAAGAGATACCACTGGTAACGGCAGCGCTTCCTATCGAGCGCGAGGCCGTAGAGACGATGAAGCCCGATCCCGTAATTGAAACGCTAGCGGTCGAAAAGTTAACCTCAGAGCAGCCAGCCTGGAAACGGTATGCTGCCCTTGCACCGCCCTTGCAGGACAAACCGCTGATCGCCATTGTTATCGACGATGTCGGCCTGAGTCACCAGCGCGTGGAAGAACTGAATGCGCTTCCGGCGCTATTGACCCTTGCTTATCTGCCTTACGCACCGTCGCTTCAGAGGAAGGTTGAATTGACCCGCCGGGAAGGGAATGAGGTCATGCTGCATCTTCCGATGGAGCCATCTTCGCCTGATGCAGACCCGGGCCCGGATGCTTTACTGACGGGTCTTGATATAGAGGAACTCCGCCGGAGAACCATCCGTAATCTGGACAGCTTTAGCGGTTATGTCGGCGTTAACAACCACATGGGGAGCCGCTTTACAGCCGATGGCGAGGCTATGGCTGTCGTTATGGACATTATGGCGGCCCGGGGATTGCTGTTTCTCGATTCCAAGACGACCTCTGCCTCCACCGGATACCGTCTCGCCGTCGAACGGGGTATGCCGTCCGTTAAACGGGATATTTTCATCGATCACGTTATTGAGGATGAGGCGATCCTGAAGCAGCTTGCGAAAGTGGAGGTTATTGCAGAACGTTCCGGCGTCGCGATTGCCATAGGACATCCACATCCGGCAACAATTCGGGCTTTAAAAAAATGGTTGCCGGAGGCGAAAAAGAAGGGCTTTCTTTTTGTACCGGTGAGCGCCGTTACAGCGCTCACCTTCAAAGGATAACGCGCTGAGCTGTCCTAACGGTTTCGGCCGCTACTGGAGGCATAGCGCACAGCCTCCTGTGCGGCACGGACAAGAGCCTTGGCCTTATTGACGGTCTCCTGATACTCAGCTTCCGGATCGCTATCGGCAACGACACCGCCGCCCGCCTGAATATAAACCTTGTTGTCTTTCACCAGCGCTGTACGTAGTGCGATACAGGTATCCATCGAACCGTTGGCGGAGATATAGCCGACAGCGCCCGCATAGATACCGCGGCGGCTTTTCTCAAGCTCGTCAATAATTTCCATTGCCCGGACCTTGGGCGCGCCGGAAACGGTGCCTGCCGGAAAACCGGCTTTCAGCGCATCGATTGCAGTCAGCCCTTCGGCGATCTCCCCTTCCACGTTGGAGACGATGTGCATGACATGGGAGTAATTCTCGATGTCCATCTTCTCCGTGACTTTTACGCTTCCGATCTTGGCGACACGTCCAACGTCATTACGACCCAGATCGAGTAGCATGAGATGCTCGGCCAGCTCTTTTGGATCCGATAGCAAATCCTCGGCGAGTGCGGCGTCCTCGGCGGCGGTGGTCCCGCGTGGGCGTGTGCCGGCAATCGGCCGGACTGTTACCTTGCCATCGCGCAAGCGGACAAGGATTTCCGGACTTGATCCGACAATCGAGAATTCCCCGAAGTTGAGGTAGAACATAAAGGGGGAGGGATTTGTGCGTCTTAGCGCCCGGTAAAGCGCGAGAGAGGGAAGCTCGAACGGTAGCTCGAAGCGCTGCGACGGCACAACCTGGAAGATGTCTCCGGCGCGAATATATTCCTTCGCCCTCTCGACCATGTCGTAATACTCGGCCTTGGTCGTGTTTGACGTTGGTTCGGGTAGATCGAGATTTCCAGCATCGAGAGACGCCGCATGCGGCAAGCTGCGCTCGAAATCCTGTACCGCATCGGAAAGTCGCTCCGCGGCGTGGTTATAGGCATTCTGCGCGGATCGATCGTCCCCAGACCAGATCGGCGTAATGATCGTGACCAGATCGAGGATGGAATCAAAGATCGCCATGACCGTCGGGCGAATGAACATCCCTTCCGGTACTTTCAGGTGGTCAGGGTTGCCATCCGGTATCTTCTCCATTAGCCGGACGGTGTCATAAGACATATAGCCTACCAGACCGGCCGCCATCGGTGGCAGGTTCGGTGGCAGGTCAATATGGCTTTCGTCGATCAGCGCCTGCAGGTTTTCCAGTACTGGCTGATCGCAGGCGACGAAAGCGTCGGGATCGAAGCGGGCCATCCGGTTGATCCGTGCCTCATTCCCGTCACAGCGCCAGATCAGGTCCGGTTTGAGGCCGATGATTGAATAGCGTCCACGGACGGCACCGCCTTCAACGGATTCGAGCAGGAAGGAGTTGGCCTGTCCTTCGGCGAGCTTCATCATCGCAGAGACAGGGGTTTCAAGATCGGCGACCAGCGTCGTCCAGAGTATCTGGGACTGCCCGCTGTCGTGTTTCTCCTTGAAGTCGGCAAAGCTGGGTTGGATGGACATCTTTTAAAAATATTCCTGGATCAGCTCTTCCTTGACGGAAATACCGATATCTTTTTGAAGGTAATTTTCATATTCCGTCAGAATGCCGGTCTTTATGCTGGCTGTGATCTGCTCGGTCATCTGTGTGAACGCGTCTTGGTCGGTTGCAGGATCGGCCGGAATGATATCGGCAACGCCATAAACAAGAGTACCATCACCTGCCTTGTTAGCATTCACGCCATAGGCGCCGGTCTGAAGGTCGAACAGTCCGTCACGGGCAATTGGGGATAATTCCTCGGCGCTGCCAACTCTCAGAATGGGCTTTGATGTCTGGATCGTCAAACCCTGTTCATTCGCCACAGTCTCGAGCGTTTTACCGCCATTAAGCTCGACGAGGAGAGCTTCTGCTTTCTTTCTGGCTTCCTCATGCCGCCAGTTGTCCTGCCAATCCTGTATTGCCTGCTCCCTGACTTCAGCAAGGGACTTAACAGCAGCGGCCTCGATGTCCGTGACAGTGACCGCGTAGTATCCGCCCCCGTTGGCCTCGCTCACTTCCGGCTCATCCTGTGGACTGCGGGCGAAGGCTTCCGTCAGGAACCCCGTAACGTCGGGCAGCTCTGCGGCTTTCCCGGATTTGTCATTGCCGCTGGCATCAATCCAGTCGGTTGTGATGATATTAAGGTCGAGCGTTTTCGCCGCTTCATCGAGTTTAGAGCCGCCTGCGAATTCATCTTCAAGCCTGGTGGCCCGTTCATACAGCAATTCCTGAGCCTGTCCGAGCTGGATATCTTTCTTCAATTGTTCCTGGACTTCCGCGAACTCACGGGTTTCGCCGGGCTGGATTTCAGACACTGTCGCGAGATGCCAGCCCAGAACCGTTTTTATCGGCGCTGTCACGCCATCCTTTTCAAGGCTGAAAATCGGATCCTGCAATTCGGGCAGAAGATCGGTAGGTGCCATCAGGCCAAGATCAATATCGGCGGTCGTCAGTTGTAGATCCGCCATGGCCACATTGGCGAAATCCTCGCCTTCCGCAATTTTCTTGCGAGCAGCGATAGCGGCTTCCTCGGTTTCGAAAATCATTTGCTGGACATGCCGTTGTTCCGGCGTGTCCAGCTGATCTTTGCGGGCTTCGAACTCTGCTCTGAGTTCCTCCTCCGAAATATCCGTTGCCGCTGCGACGGCTTCTGGGGTGAGAAGGACATAGCTGAGTTTGCGATACTCGGGCGCGGAGTAATTTTCCGGCGCTGCTTCGATTAATGCCTCGAGTTCCTCATCCGTCGGGGCCGGGGCGAAGCCGATGCTGCTATCTTTAATGTCGATATATTCCGCTGTCCGCTTTTCTGCAAGAAACGCATAAAAGGTATCGACAAGGACATCCGGAGCCTTGCTGACACCCAGCGGGAGTGTACCGAAAAGCTGATCGCCGGTGATATCGTTGCGGACAATCTCGATATACTCTCCCTCGCTGTAGCCATTGCGGGAGAGGAACTGCTCGAATAGAAAGCGGTCAAACTGTCCTGCCTGGTTCTGGAACGCAGGTTGACTCTGGATCATCCTGCGCACGGCTTCATCATTGGCGCTGAGACCGAGCGTCTTGGTCTTCTCATCGACGAGGGCGCGGGAGGCGATCTGATTGATTGTCATCTGCGCGAGCCCGAACTGACGCGCCTGCTCCTGTGTAAGCTGCGTATTAAAACGCTGCGACAGCAGATTGAGATTGCGCTGGTAGTCGCGCTGGAACTCACCAAGGGAGACAGAGGTATCGCCGACCTCGATCACATTGCCGCCGACGGAACTGGACAGCATATCACCGCCAATTCCCCAAACGCCGAAACTCGCGACAAGAAGAAGTAACAAACCTTTTGCGAGCCATCCGCTGGCTCCTTTTCGCATCGCGTGAAGCATATTTGTTGTCTACCAAAACCAGTTCGAATTAAAAATTACATATCCAAGGCCGCACCTCCGGCACAGCGCGCCAGATTATAGGGACGGGGCGGGGCGGGGCAACATGGAATTTTGCAAAGCGGTATCTTTCTTGGATAAAAAATGGCATATGATCGTGAAAATGCAATAATTACCCCTATATGTTTCATGTTTCGAGGAAAATAGATGTCAAAGCAAAGACGCCCGTTGATTGCCGGGAACTGGAAAATGAATGGTCTGGTGGGGTCCGCCACACCGGAATTGCAGGAACTTGTAAAGCGCGCGGGTGACCATCCTGACCCGAAGTGCGATATACTGATCTGCCCGCCTGCCACCCTGCTTTATGAAATGGTGTCCCTTGCGGAGGGAAGCGCCGTCAAAATTGGCGGTCAGAATTGTCACGCAAATGAGAGTGGCGCCCATACCGGCGACATCTCCGCTGAAATGCTGAAGGATGCCGGCGCGGAATATTGCATTGTCGGTCACTCCGAACGCCGCGCCGATCACGGTGAGAGCAATGCGGTAGTAAAAGCGAAGGCGGAGGCGGCCTTGCGCGCTGGCCTGATTGCCATTGTCTGTGTCGGCGAAACCCTGGTTGAGCGGGAAGGGGACAAGACCCTCGACGTTATCAGTGACCAGGTCCGGAATTCCCTGCCCGGCGGTGCAACGGCAAGCAATACCGTCATTGCCTATGAGCCGGTTTGGGCAATCGGCACGGGCAAGACACCGACGCCGGAGAATGTTGCCGACGTTCACGCCCATATCCGCAAGGAACTGGGATCGATGATGGGCGATTCGGATTCTGTCCGTGTGCTTTATGGCGGGTCGGTCAAGGGCAGCAATGCGGCGGAACTGATGGCGGTTGAAAATGTCGATGGAGCATTGGTCGGCGGCGCGAGTTTGAAGGCGGTTGATTTCTGGCCGATCGTGAGTACCTGTATTTGAGATTCAACCGTCTGGATTGAATTCAATCTGTTCAATACTACATGTCACTGGTCCTGCTATAACCCAAGGGGAATCAGAGAATGAAGATTTTCAGTCGGATTACGGCTATAGCACCTCTTCTTGTCATCGCAATTTTCGTAAGCGGGATGACGCCAAAGAATACGGAGAACAATAAGTTTCTGCCAGATGGTGAAGTCAAGGCGGAATCTTTGATCGGCGCTCCGCCGGAATTAGGGTCGCCGGAATTCAATCAGCAGATGGCTGTCGTGATGTGGATGCAGAAGATTCGCACGCCGGAAGAGGTTGCCTTTGTTGAAAAGCCTCTGAATTTCGACCGGTTCGCACCAATTCTGGGGCATGATCTCGATAGTGTTGATCGGGTCGCGCTTGAAGAAACGCTGGATAAGGCCATCGATCAGGTAAGGCAGGACTATGATGCGGTCAAGGGCAGGTATGATTATCCGCGTCCCTTTCAGGTCAGCGATGCAGTGACTCCAGTTGGCGATGCACGGCCTGTCGCCTCCTATCCAAGCGGGCACGCCATACGGGCAACAGTCTATGCGCGCCTGCTGGCATATATTTTTCCGGAGCGTGAAGCGGAACTATCGGAGTTAGCCAGACAGATTGGTTATGGGCGCGTTACTGCCGGCGTACATTATCCGATGGACATCATTTCGGGTCAGTTGCTGGGCAATGCCTATGCGGACGTCATATTGAGGCAGCCATCCTTCCAGGAAGCGGTCATGCGGATTCGCGGCATAAAGGAGTAGGGCTCTTGTTCCTTTCTGATGAGTACGCGTAACTAGTCTCTGGTAATCTGGTTGAGTTTCGTGTAGAAGCCCAGCAATTGTTGATGAAACGGGCGGCGAGGGCCGCCGGAATATCGGGATTTTAGAAGTATGGAAACTGTCCTGCTGGTCATTCATGTTATGATCGCGATCGTTTTGGTCGGGGTAGTCTTGTTGCAACGGTCCGAAGGCGGTGCACTGGGTATCGGCGGCGGTGGCGGCGGAGGCGGCGCGATGAGCAGCCGCGGAGCTGCCAACCTGCTGACCCGGACGACAGCCGTCCTCGCGGCTGGCTTTATGCTGACAAGTGTCCTGCTCGCGATCGTGAGCGGTACGCATTCAGAGCCGACGTCCATTCTCGATGTCCCCGCGACAACCACGGACGCGCCGGAAAGCACGGCGC
>TARA_R110001606_G_scaffold73784_7_pt1 | contig 49655 bp, 57 predicted proteins | sample TARA_R110001606 | Tara Oceans TARA_R110001606 (sample SAMEA4398315) | marine metagenome | biome: Polar Biome; feature: [SRF] surface water layer (ENVO:00010504); material: water (ENVO:00002006), including particulate matter (ENVO:01000060) such as... | depth 5 m
AAGCCTTTGTTTTCTGCCGATTTTCGATTAATATCGTGATGTTGGTGTTTAAAAAATTAAACATTCTTTCGAATCGACCAAAAGGACTCACGCATGGACTTTGATCTTGGTGCCAGACTCCGGGGCTTAAGAGAGCAACACGGATTGTCACAACGTGAGCTTGCCAAACGGGCCGGTGTCACGAATGGAACTATTTCGATGATAGAACAAAACCGGACAAGCCCGGCAGTGGGTTCCCTGAAAAAAGTACTCGATGGTTTTCCAATTGGCCTATCCGACTTTTTCGCCAATGATTTCACCTCGCGGCATAAAATATTCTATGACAGCAAGGAATTGACGCAGATCTCCGAAGGTAAAATTTCCTATCGACAGGTCGGTCGTGACCTGTCGGGCAAAGCATTACAGGTTTTGCATGAAGTCTATAAGCCGGGGGCAGATACGGGTCGCAACATGCTCTCTCATCAGGGGGAAGAAGCCGGCGTTGTGGTGAAGGGAAAGCTGGAAGTTACAGTCGGTGCGGACAGAAAGGTCCTGGGTGCTGGTGATGCCTATTATTTCGAAAGCCATCGGCCACACCGGTTCCGTGCCATCGGGGACGAAGAAACGATGGTTGTCACCGCCTGCACCCCGCCAAGTTTTTGAGTCAGATCGGCGTATCTACGCCTATGGCCTCATTGATACTCTCAAAGCCATCCTCACGCAGCAATTGTGCAAGGCCGAGCGCAATCTTTGCCGCGACATAAGGGCCATGATAAATCATCGCGGAATAAAGCTGGATGAGCGAGGCACCTGCCCTAATTCTCTCATACGCATCAGCCGCCGTTTCTATGCCCCCGACTCCGACGATCAATATTTTGCCCTCCGTCGCCTGATACATTTCCTTTAAAACGCCAAGGGAAATCTTTCTAAGCGGGCGTCCACTCAATCCGCCATTTTCCGCTTTCTGGGTATCGATGAGAGAAGCTGGCCGTGTAATTGTCGTGTTACTGATGATAAGGCCTTCAATTTCCATCGCCAGAACGGACGCGGCAATATCCGCGTTATCATCGTCCGTCAGGTCCGGTGCGATTTTCAACAGAATGGGAAAATGCTTCACGCCATCTTCTGTGAGGGCGTTTCGTGCCTCACAAAGACGGCCAAGTAAATCATCCAGCACTGCTTTTCCCTGCAAAGCCCGAAGGCCCGGTGTATTCGGCGACGAGATATTGACGGTAATATAGCTGGCAAGCGGAGCAAGCCTATTCATCCCGCGAACATAATCATCTATCCGATCTGGACTATCCTTGTTTGCCCCAAGATTAGCGCCAACAATCGCCTTTTCCGCAAATGCCGTAATATTGCGCTCGGCTTCTTCCAGTCCCCTGTTATTGAACCCCAGACGATTGATAATGGCGGCATCCTTTGCGAGCCTGAATATGCGCGGTCGTGGATTACCCGGTTGAGCCCTCGGAGTGATGCTGCCCGCTTCGACAAATCCAAAGCCAAGGCCCGAAATCGCAGGAATTACTTCCGCATTCTTGTCATAACCCGCCGCCAGACCAATGGGGTTAGGAAAGCGAATTCCGAAATGCTCGGAAGCGAGAATCGGATCAAATTCATTGCTGATACGTGGCAACAGTCCATTCTTCAAAGCCCGGATAGAGAGGTTATGCGCTTTTTCTGCCTCGAGACAGAAAAGTAATGGCCTTGCTAAGGAATAAAGAGGCAGCATTTCTCTATTTCAGTTCCGGGAAAATATGGAGGTTGTCGGGTCCTAGCGGTAAGCTCACCGCGCGCTCTACAAGCAGCGGATCCAGCGGTCCGTATAGATGTGGAAACAATACACCACCGCGCGCCGGTTCCCATTTCAGCTTGCCCCCAAGAGCTTCCGCCTCAACGGACAGGAGGAGCAAATTTTCGACGCCTGCTCTGTGTTTTGCCGCACTTTCAACAACAGTTTCAGCCGTCGAAAAATGGATAAATCCATCTTCCTTGTCATTCGCAGTGCCGTAATAAGCTCCGGCTTCTTGGGCCGACTGCCACTCATCCGCGACAGCCATATGGTAAATTATCGTCATTGGTCATGTCTCTTTATCGATATGCCGCATATCTACAGGATGCCCTGTTCTTTGGACAGAAAAAATCAACTTAATTTGACTCCAAACAATTGACCAGCGCTTGCCTGCGCCAATATTTATCTGATAGAGATTTTAGATGAAAATTTGAGAAAGGATGATCCGGCTATGGCAGGTGTCTATTTTTACGACGGCAACTGGTATGATGAATGCCCGCATGTTATGGGACCTATGGATCATTCCTTCTGGATGGCTTCCACAGTTTTTGACGGCGCCCGTTCTTTTCGGGGAATGGCACCAGACCTCGATAAACATTGCGCGCGGCTGGCGCGTTCTGCCCGGGCGCTCGGTTACAATCCGACATTGGAGACAGGTGAAGTTTTCGAGCTGTGCAAGCAGGCAGTCAAAAAACTTCCCAAGGAATCCGAGCTGTATATCAGGCCCATGTATTTCGCACGCGGCGGCTTCATCGACCCAGAACCGGATAGCGCAGAGTTTATTCTGGCCGTCTATGACAGCCCGATGCCCGAAGCAACCGGCTTTTCCGCTCATTTCGCCAAAGAAAGACGCCCTGCCCGGGATATGGCGCCGACGGATGCGAAAGCCTCCTGTCTCTATCCTAACTCCGGTCGGGCAATTGCCGCAGCGCGCAAAGCAGGATTCGACAACGCTATACTTATGGATGCGAACGACAACGTTGCGGAATTCGCAACGTCCAACATCTGGACGGTTAAAGACGGTGTTGCCTTCACACCCGCCGCAACAGGATGCTTTCTTGCGGGGATCACGCGGGAACGGGTAAAAATACTGGCAGATGCCGCCGGGATTGAGGTTTGTGAAACCGCCATGACGAAAGAAGACATCATGACCGCCGACGAAATTTTCAATAGCGGGAATTTCGGCAAGGTCATGCCTGTCACCCGACTTGAAGACCGGGAACTGCAGCCGGGACCGACGGCCATCAAGCTTCGCGAGATGTATATGGAGTTTTCCCGAGAGAACCAGTTATTCTAGAAATTCAGGCGGCGGGCTGCTCCGCCGCCAGATTCTCCCCCGCGAGCACCCGCGCGATAAGCTGGATTGTTTCCTCAATTCCGTAAAGCGCGATAAAGGAGCCCATTCGGGGACCTTGCGACTGCCCTAGCAAGGTTTCATACAGTGCCTTGAACCAGTCCCTCAGGTTTTCAAAGTCATTTTCGTTCCCAACCTGGAATACCCGGTTCTGAATTTCCGTCGCATCCGCATCTTTCGGGAGTTCTTTCAGCAATATTACCAGCTGTTCCAGCGCCCGACGTTCCTTGTCCGTCGGCATTCGATACTGCTTCGAGGGTTTCACGAAGTCATGATAATAGGAAATCGCATAGCCAACGAGCTTGTCGAGTTCCGGGTTTGCCTCCGGTGTCGCGCCCTGCGCATAACGCGTAATAAAGCCCCAAAGCACGGACGGCTCATGCGCATTAACCACGGCCGCAAGGTTGAGAAGGATACCAAAAGTGATCGGCAGCCCCTCGCTTGGCGGCCTCCCGCCATGAATATGCCAAACCGGATTGGCATAACGCTGCTTGTCGTCCTGTTCCGGGAATTTACCGAGGAAGGTAAAATACTCATCCACTGCTTTCGGGATTACATCGAAATGGAGCCGCTTTGCCTTCTTCGGATTTTGGTACATGTAAAGCGAAAGGCTCTCGGGTGATGCATATTTCAGCCACTCCTCGATCGTGATACCATTTCCCTTGGATTTCGAGATTTTCTTTCCCTCCTGATCGAGAAAAAGCTCGTAGTTAAAGCCTTCAGGGGGTTGTTTCCCCATAATGCGGACGATCTTGCTGGAAAGCGTAACGCTGTCGATCAGGTCCTTGCCAGCCATTTCATAATCCACTTCCAGCGCATGCCAGCGCATCGCCCAGTCCACCTTCCATTGCAGCTTGCAGTGTCCGCCCGTGACAGGAACGGTGACTTCTTCAGCAGTCCCCGGATCCCGATAGGTCACAGTCCCCTTTTCCTCGTCCCGCGCGATAATCGGTACCTGCAACACGGCACCGGTGCGCGGACAAATGGGAAGGAAAGGAGAATAGGTCGCCTTCCGTTCCGGCCCGAGTGTCGGCAGGATCACGTTGATAATGGCTTCATAATTCTTGAGCACGAGCAGAAGGCTCTCGTCAAACAGGCCAGACTTATAGCATTCTGTTGAAGAGAGAAACTGATAGTCAAAACCGAACTGATCAAGGAACGCCTGAAGACGAGCATTATTATGCTCTCCAAAACTGTTGTGGGTTCCGAACGGGTCAGGGACTTGCGTCAGAGGCTTGTTCAGATTGTCCTGCAATAACTCCTGATTGGGCACATTGTCAGGGACCTTGCGAAGACCGTCCATATCGTCGGAAAAGGCAATTAGGTGAGTCGGGATATCGCTCAGCACCTCAAAGGCACGACGGACCATTGTCGTGCGGGCAACCTCCCCGAAAGTGCCGATGTGCGGAAGGCCTGACGGCCCGTAGCCAGTCTCGAACAGGACATAGCCTTTTTCCGGCGCAGCTTTCGCATAGCGGTCAACAAGCTTTTTTGCCTCGACAAATGCCCAGGAGTTGCTCGATAGTGCAATTTCTGCGTCAGGCGACATTTTAACCCTCATTGGAAGAATGGTTCGTTAGAAAGCGCGGAATGTAAGCGCACAAGGGGTTTGCGTCAACGACCGCAAAGCGAATTTCAGGCGGCTGAAGGGAAAAATGAGCGAAAATCCGGACAATAATGAGATAATCAGAGAAATTCGCCTACCGGATGTCCCTGCGCTCGTCCTTGGGGGAGATGGTGGGTACTTCCTCACGACCGACGGCGAAATTACAAAATCAAGCCCTCAGGAAACCGCCGTTCAGGTCCAAAAACAACCGCCTTTACTCGTTCACAGGCTGAACATTGCCCGTCGCCTTGGCATAAATCCCTTCCCCGCTTTTGACCTGCTGGAACTATATGCCTTCGCCTATCCGGCCCGGCAATGCCTGCCAACCGTAAGAGGTCTTGCCCATGCCCTGGGACTTGCGGTCATAACGGATCCGGAAGAACAGACCCTGCTCCTGTTCGACGCCACATCTTCCATTTTAAATTATTTAACCAGTTTAAATATAGAAAAAAGAAAATCTGCCGTTGCGATTGCCATGACAATGGGACAGGCCGGATGGAACTGGGCGCCTTCCGTCCTTGCCGCACTTGGCGTCCCGGAAGAACGTGATCGTTTTGGCGGGCTAGACGTCTGGCGCACGCTGGCTGAATGGCCGGATTTCGCGCCGGAAGCACCCGCTGATGATATTGCGATCAGTGAGCTTGAAGCCCGGGACCGCCTGAAGGAAATGCTTGGAACCAACTCGGAAGCACGGCCACAGCAGGCGGATTTCAGCGCCCTTACCTCCCATGCCTTTCTTCCCCGTGCCCAGGTCGACGCGCCGAATATTGTTCTGGCAGAAGCCGGAACGGGGACAGGAAAAACCCTTGGCTATATCGCCCCCGCCAGTGTCTGGGCGGAAAAAAACGGAGCCACGGTCTGGATATCCACTTTCACCAAGAACCTGCAACGGCAAATTGATGACGAGTTGAACCGGCTTTATCCCGATCCGGCTGAAAAAGCGGAGAAGGCTGTCATTCGCAAGGGGCGCGAGAATTACCTGTGCCTGTTAAATTTTGAGGAAGCGCTGCAGGGCGGTGTGGCCGCAAAGCAGGATCAGATTGTCCTTGGCCTGGTCGCCAGATGGATTGAGGCAACCCGAGACGGGGATATGGTTGGCGGCGATTTTCCAAGTTGGCTGCTGGAACTGGAGGGTCGGTCCCGCATTACCCGCCTTGCCGACCGCCGCGGAGAATGTATTTTCTCTGCCTGCCCACATTACCGTAAATGCTTTATTGAGAAATCAGGCCGAAAAGCGAGAAAGGCCGACATCGTGATCGCCAATCACGCCCTCGTCATGATCAATGGCGCCACGCGCCCGGATGATCCCTATTTGCCGAAACGCTATGTTTTCGACGAAGGACATCATTTGTTTGATGCGGCTGACAGCGCATTTGCCGCCCATCTAACGGGGCTGGAGACCGCCGAACTCAGACGATGGATCGCAGGAAGCGATATCGGCCGTAAAAGTCGGATGCGAGGTCTGGAAAACCGAATATCGGATTTGCTTGGCGATGATGAAGCGGGACTTGATGCCCTTCAAAAGGCTATCCGTGCCGCGCGCAAGCTCCCCGGTGATGGCTGGCTTGCCAGAGTCCGGGAGCAAACGCCAAGCGGTCCGATGGAAGAATTCCTGACCCACATTCGTGGACAGGTGTTCGCACGTTGTGGTCAACCGGACAGCGCCTATTCCGTCGAATGCACAGTAGGAGAGATTTCGACTGAGCTCGAGGATGCCGCCTCGAAGCTTGAAAAAGCGCTCTCGGCGCTTGCCACGCCGATGACGAAGCTTGCCAAGCTACTAATATCCAAACTCGATGAAGAGGCGGAAGAGCTTGATACAGCCACCCGACAGCGTATCGAAGCCGCCGTGCAGGGTATTTCGCGGCGCGCAGCTCTTTCGATTACACCCTGGCGCGCCATGCTGAAAAATATCACCGCTCAAACACCCGATGGGTTCGTGGACTGGTTTGCGATTGAGCGCGTTACCGGACGAGAACTGGATCTAGGTTATTACCGCAGCTATATCGATCCTACCGGTCCGTTCGCGGAGGCTATATTGAAGCCGGCTCATGGTGCCGTCATCACCTCGGCGACACTGCGCGACAGCTTTGAGGAAGAAGAAAGCTGGCAGGCAGCCGATATGCGAACCGGCGCGCACCATCTGGTGCTACCCCCCAAGCGCGCACATCTCGCCTCCCCTTTTGATTTTGCCCGGCAGACACGGGTGATTGTCGTCACGGATGTGCGGCGTGATCATATGAAAGAGGTGTCCGCCGCATATCGAGAGTTGTTCCTGGCAAGCGGCGGCGGCGCTCTGGGGCTGTTTACAGCCATATGGCGCCTGCGCGCTGTGCATGAGAATATCAGAAAGCCTCTCGCAGCAGCGGGATATGACCTCTATGCGCAGCATCAGGACGCGCTGGATACCTCCACCCTGGTTGATATATTCCGCGAGGAAGAAAACTCGATACTGTTGGGCACTGATGCCGTACGGGATGGTGTGGATGTTCCGGGCCGCGCCCTCCGCCTGCTTGTTTTTGATCGCATCCCCTGGCCTCGACCGGATATCAAACATAAAGCCCGGAAAAAAGCATTTGGCGGCAGTAAGTACGACGACAAGCTGACCCGATTGAAGCTCAAGCAGGCTTATGGCCGGTTGCTCAGGCGGGAAGATGACTTCGGTGTTTTCGTCATGCTGGACAGCATGATGCCATCGCGTCTCGCGTCCACCTTTCCGCCAGAAGTCGAAATTCACCGTCTCGGCCTGAAAGATGCTATTTCTCTGACACGCAACTTCATTGCTGAAAAAGAACAAGCATTAAGAAAAATATCATTGGATAATCGGGATTGAACCTCATATCCTGAAAGTAACAGTTTAAATCAAGATCGGAGATACTGTAAGTATGACGACCCTCAACCTGCATACCGCCCTAATTTCGACCATGGTTATTGTATCTGCGGCAGACCGCGAAATGACGGACCGGGAGCTGTTTACCATTGGCGAGATTGTCCGTACCTTGCCCGTATTCGCCGATTATGAAGAAGAGCACCTTCCGGATGATGCTGCAACTTGCGTTGACATGCTGAATGGTGAGCAAAAGCTGGATGAAATCATTCGGAAAATCCGGGCCGTCCTGCCGAAAAAGATATATGATACGGCCTACGCATTGGCATGTGATGTTGCTGTTTCTGACGGTCAACTCAGCCAGGAAGAGCTTCGGATGCTCGAAATGCTGCGCCATGGCCTGGATGTTGATCGCCTGACTGCCGCCGCGATCGAGCGTGGCTCTGCCGTTCGATACGCACGCCCCTAACCCAACAAATATTTGCCAAAAACCAAACAACCTATAATAATCTCCTTTAACTAAAAAAGAGGGAGCTAATTTATGGGAAGTTTAACAGGGGTATCAGTCGGGTTTTTGGGCCTCGGGGAAGTAGGACGGCCCGTGCTACGCCGTTTGAAAGCATGCGGCGCCAACGTGCATGCAACTAGCCGATCGCCCGCGTTGCGTTACAAGATGGCGCGCGACGCCGTAGACCTTTACAAAACTCCCGGCGAAGTAAATGACCGTGTGAAAGATGGTGTCATTTTTCTGATGCTTTCCAAACAGTCTCTCATAGATGCTTTTCTGAACGGAGAGGACGGCCTGCTTTCCAACCTGAACCAGGGCGCTCTGGTTATTGATCTCGGCCAAACACCGCCTGAGGCCACCCGGCGATATGCAAAACTGGTGGAGGAGAAGGGTGCCCACTGGATGGATGCGCCAGCCTTAGGAAGTGAGCAGGACTCGCTTGACGGGCGCCTCAGCATTCGTGCCGGTGGTCGCTCAGAGGATTTCGAGCGAGCCCGGCCTCTGCTGGAAGAAATCGCCCGTGACATAAAACATATGGGTGAAGTTGGGTGCGGGCAAGCAGCAGTTCCGACATCTTAAGAAACTTGTGAATGCACGGAATTTGCCGGATCACTACTCTTCACATTTCCGCCATGTAAATGAATTTATTGGTTATTCACTCTCTCGCCTCTTATCTTGAAAGAAGGAAGTTAAGAGCGTGGAACGAAGATGCTTGATTATATTGCCAGTCATGAGCCGACAATTCGCCTGAGCTTCTTTCTCGGGACACTTGGCGTTGTGGGAATTTGGCAATCTTTGGCCCCAAAGCGCCCGCCGAGCGTTTCAACCATATGGCGCTGGCTGAATAATTTTGGCGTGACGCTTTTCAACACCTTGCTGCTTCGGCTCCTGTTCCCTTTTCTCGCCGTCGGCGTCGCTGCTTTCGCAGCAGAAAAAGGTTGGGGCATCCTTAACCTGATTGACCTGCCGATTGCCCTTTCGGTCCTGATAGCGGTTATTATACAGGATCTGGTGATCTACTGGCAGCATGTGATATTTCACCGCGTCGGTTTTCTCTGGCGGTTTCACAAGATGCATCATGCCGATGTCGACTACGACGTATCCACAGGGGCACGCTTTCACCCAGTTGAGATAATTTTTTCCATGCTGCTTAAACTATGCGTTGTCTTAGTCCTTGGACCACCAGTCGTCGCCGTCATAATTTTCGAGATCCTTCTAAGCTCGATTGCCATGTTCAATCATGCCAATGCCGGCCTTCCCGCAGGGATTGACAAAATAGCACGAAAAATTATCGTGACGCCGGACATGCATCGCGTTCATCATTCGGTTATCCGCAGCGAACATAACTGTAATTATGGATTTAACATGCCCTGGTGGGATTATATTTTCCGCACATATCAGGCGCAGCCGTCAGCGGGGCATGAAAAGATGACGATCGGGCTGGATGAATATCAAAAAGACCGTAAACAAAACATATTCTGGATGCTTGCGCTTCCCTTCAGACAGCGTGAAAAGCCTTAGTTTGCTGATTTCAGGTCTTTCTTGTCGAGTACAAAGTCCTCGTATTCTCGCCAGAGTATGAGGAACTCCTTAAGATTATCCTCAACCTCTTCGCTGGCATCTTTATAAAGGCGAGCGTTGAAACGGAGGGTATCCGCAAAATAATCTGCGCGAACGGACGCGCTTAACCTTCCCAGTATGATCATGCCTTCCTTGATGTCATTTATAAGCCCCAGATAGTCCTGCATCTTCACCAGCAGAGCGAAGCCTTCGTTTATCTTCTCCTTGCGAAAGAGCGCCGAGAAGAACCGCAAATGATAGCGAGAGCGCTTTATATATTTCCTGAGGTCGTGAAGTTCGCTGGCGGAGAGATTTTCGACTTCCGCCCCCTGATTTAAAAGGTCTATGTTTCCTTCCTCAATTGCGGAGAGAGCAAAGGGAGCAATGGGCCCCACCATGACCTTGCGGGCCGTCCGGCCAAGTTTGGCCGACCAGTTTCCACTAAGCCATTTATCAAATGATTTTGACAAACGCTCGAAATGGCCCCCGGAAATTTCATGAATGATAATATCATATTCTTCCGCGCGCGTTTCCTCCCCGAGCCGTAAAAGTTCTTTCGACACGGTTTTGAAGTCCTTGGTTTTGATATCCGGCCGAAGCGTCCCGTCCAGAAACACATCCATATTTCTAGCATCGCCGAGGAGGTTTCCGAAATAGCGATATTCCCGATTGAAATTAACGCGTACTTCTTTGGGAATGATCGTCCGGAAAACATAAAGTGCAACTCGCATTCGGCGTACCCCGATCCGTATCTGCATCAATGCCAGCGGATCTCCCTCTTCCTTGAACTGGCGGAAATTTTCTTTCAAGTGATGCGCACATCCCAGGAATATTGCCTTTGCCGCTTCCTCAACATCCATACTTCCCTTTAACTCGATATCAGAAAGTTTAAATACTTTTGATTTAGCTGGCATGTCGGCTCTCTGGTTTGAAATATTTACCCGGCGCAATAATGCACATATGCTATTCAAATCGATACAGGAAAAGCAACAATGAGAAAAAACTTATGAAAAACCTGCAGGAGTGGGTCGGCAATCAGATATCCGGCAATGAAATCATTCATCAGCAGTCGCTGAATGGCTTCGCGGCTCTTATGGATGAACCGGGCCCGGCATCTGATATCGTGCCGTCTGGCGGACACTGGATGTATTTTCTTCCAACAGACAGGCAATCCCATATCGACAAGGATGGTCATGGCATGAAAGGTGAATTTCTACCGCCAGTGGAACTGCCGCGACGGATGTGGGCAGGCGGACGGCTCGCGTTCCACGCACCGCTACGGGCCGGAGATTTGGCAGAAAAAACCTCTACGATCAAAAGCGTAACCTCTAAGACAGGGCGGACCGGTGAACTTATCTTTGTAACCGTAGAGCATCAAATCCGGAATGAGGCCGGGCTTTGCCTGACGGAAGAGCACGATATCGTCTACCGGGAGGCTGCAGGCGGATCAAACAAAATTCAGAAAGAGCCTCAGGCTGCACCAACGGATGGCGAATGGGATGCCTCAATTACGCCCGATCCGGTGTTACTGTTCCGCTACTCCGCACTGACCTTCAACGGACACCGAATTCATTATGATCGGGACTACTGCCTCAATGAAGAGGGATACCCTGGCCTGGTTGTCCATGGTCCGCTCCTCGGAACCTTTTTGATGCAGCTGGCTATCAAGAAAATGGATGGCCGCCCCCTCAAAAAATTCAGCTTCCGGAATTTCAATCCGATCTTCGATATAGCCCCCTTCACCTTAAGCGGAAAGAAGGAGTCTGAAGACAAATGTCAGGTTTGGGTAAGGGGGCCGAATGGCGAGCTTGCTGTTAAAGCAACCGCCGAGTTCTAAGAATAAGGGGCTGCATTTGCAGCCCCTTTCATCAATTCAGGATCGATTAGCGATAGTCACTCATGCTTATGCATGCCCATTTCACCGGCATCTTTTACGTGAACGGTCACAGTAACGTCACCTGCCCGCGCAAAATTCAGTGTCAGGGGAAACTCCGTTCCCTTGGTCAGCGGCTTCTTCAGTCCCATCAGCATGACATGAAATCCGCCGGGTTTCAGCATGACGGTCTCTCCTGGTTCAATGACCAGTTCCTCAATACGCATCATACTCATCACGCCGTCCTTCATAACGCTGTTATGAATCTCGACTTTATCAGCAACAGGGCTTGATGCCGATACAAGGCGATCGACCTTGCCTTCAAAGTTTTTCAAGGTAAGGAATGCTCCGCCCATCATGGCGTTCGCTGGCCGCTCCCGGGCCCAGGGTTCCATAACCTCCATCCCGTTGACTTCCGTCGCATGGGAAATGAATCTATCAGATTCCGCATTCAGGACCATCACGATGGCCAGTAGCACAAGAGGCAATGCCTTTACATATTTCATCAACTTTTCCTCTCAGAACTATAATTGTTCACGTATCTTTGCAGCAATTTCCTCTGAGGGGACGCCAAAAGAGAATACCGTAATCAGGTCGCCGTCTTTTCCCATCAAATAGGTGAATGAGGTGTGGTCGACAAGATAATAGTCCGGATCTCCACCTTCCTGCTTCTGGCCGTAAACACGGTATTTCTTTTTAACATCTGCGATCTCTTCCTCGCTGCCCGTCAGTCCAACAAGGGATGGATGAAAGGCCGCGACAAAATCCGACATTGCCTGTGGGGTGTCGCGCTCAGGATCAACCGTTATAAATAGGGGCGTGACTTCACTCGCCTGCTCGCCAAGCTCTTCCATGGCAAGAGAGATGGTTTGCATTTCCGTCGGACAGACATCGGGGCAATTGACGAAGCCGAAAAAGATAAGGAGCAGTTTTCCCCTGTAGTCTTCATCTGTCACCCGTTCCCCTTTGTGATTCACAAGCGAGAAGGATCCGCCAATTTGCGGCGCGCCGACAAGAATAGACGATGACTGGCCCTTATCCTGACCAAGGCCCGTCAACCCGCCCGTAAACCAGAGGCCGATGACGACAGCACTGATAATAAGGAAAAACGCGATCAGCAAGGGAAACAGCTTGTTCATTTCAATTTATCCGTGGTCCTTCAGAGCCGGTACTTCGGAATGATTGTCATGCTTAAGTCAGCAATATCAGAATAACAAGGATAAATACCCGACTGCGGCATTCCACCGCATGGGAGATTGACCGTTTATTCATCTGCGGATACGCTGTTTATTGGTTAAAATTTTCATCCGCCAATCCTATGCCAACGGATCGACCTCACGGAAAAATATGAGCGTTTTTATTGCCAAGCGAGTCCTGACCCTGATAGCGACCCTGATCGGCGCATCGATGGTTATCTTTCTTGTCATGGAAATCCTGCCAGGAGACCCCGCATTGGTGATTCTTGGCGTCGATGCATCGGAATCTGCTGTCCAGACGCTCACAAAGGAGCTTGGCCTCGACCGCCCGCCGCTCGAACGCTATATAAGCTGGATTGCCGGATTGATGCAGGGCGAGCTGGGAAACAGTTACGCCTATAAGGTTCCTGTTTGGGAACTTGTAAAAGGCGCGCTTCTTATCACCCTGCCTCTCGCCATCATGTCCATCACACTGAGCATTATCCTCGCGCTGGTCATCGGGCTTTATGCGGCGGCAAACCATAACAAGGCAGGCGATGTCACTCTGATGGGCATAAGTCAGCTCGGTATCTCCATCCCGAACTTCTGGCTGGCCATTTTGCTCATTATCCTCTTCGCCATAGAGCTTAGATGGCTGCCTGCCGGCGGCTTTCCTGGATGGGACGAAGGAATACTGAAATGTCTTACGGCGCTATTGCTACCGTCATTGGCACTGGCAACCGTAGTCGGCGCCATTCTCGCGCGAATTACACGTTCCTCCGTGTTGGAGGTATTCCGTGAAGACTATGTTCGAACGGCCCGTGCGAAGGGATTGAGCCAACGCGCGACGCTCTGGCGGCATGTTTTGCGCAACGCCCTAATTCCTGTTTTGACCGTCACGGGTATTCAGTTCGCCGCCCTTTTGACCGGCACCGTTGTCGTGGAAAACGTCTTTCATATTCCGGGACTTGGTTCGCTTGTCCTCAAGGCAATCAACAACCGCGATACAATTGTCGTTGAAAATGTCGTCCTGTTGCTGGCCACGATGGTCATCATGGTGAACTTCCTTATCGACATTCTCTATGCCGTTATTGACCCGCGCCTGAAAGCGCATGACATATGAGTGATAAGCGCTCTCTTTCCTTTCTCAGCCGCTCAAGTCGGAGCCGCAGCTTTGTTATTGGTGGCATAATGACGTTATTTCTTCTGATTTGCGCCGTTATTTCACTCTTCTGGACGCCGGGATCTGCCTACAACATCGTGATCGCAAACCGCTTCCTGCCGCCATCTGGCGACCATTGGCTTGGAACGGATCAGTTTGGCCGGGATATCGCGTCAATGCTCATGACTGGTACGCAGAATTCAATTGTTGTTGCTGTCGTCGCTGTTTCAATCGGACTTTTCATTGGCGTCAGCCTCGGCCTTCTGGCTGCCGCTCGGCGGGGCTGGACCGAAGAAATCATTATGCGCCTGTCGGATTTCTCCTTTGCCTTTCCGGCCATTCTCTCTGCGATCATGCTAACGGCCATTCTCGGGCCCGGCGGGGTGAATTCCATTCTTGCCATCGGGCTCTATAACATTCCGGTGTTCGCCCGATTGACCCGCGGCTCGGCAAACGCCATCTGGACACGGGAATTCGTTATGGCCGCCCGGGCCTCTGGCAAGGGTCGTTTCCGCATCACATTCGAACATATCCTGCCCAATATTCTCTCAATCATTATCGTTCAGGCCACCATCCTCTTCGCCATTGCCATTCTGGCGGAGGCTGCCCTTTCCTATCTGGGACTCGGGACACAGCCGCCGGAACCTTCCTGGGGCCGGATGCTCAATGAGGCCCAAACCCTGATGTTCCTTGATCCGATGCAGGCGATATATCCGGGCCTTGCCATTGCAATCGCCGTTTTCGGCCTTAATCTGCTTGGCGACGGTCTTCGGGATGTCCTTGATCCAAGACTATCGAGGAAACGTTAAATGACTTTGCTTTCCGTAAGAAACCTGACTGTTACGCTGGCGACAAATGACGGACCGGCCCGTGCCGTAAGGGAATTAAGCTTCACGCTTGAAAAAGGGGAAACCCTCGGCATCGTGGGGGAAAGCGGTTGTGGAAAGTCCATGGCGGCACTTGCCCTGATGGGCCTGCTGCCATCAATGAGCCAAACGACCGGACGCATCGACTTAGATGGCCAGAACCTTCTGGAAAAAACGGAAGCTGAGATGTGCCGCATTCGGGGCAATCGAATGGCCATGATCTTTCAGGAGCCCATGACGTCCCTTAACCCCGTCCATACCATCGGGCATCAGATCATGGAGCCCTTACGCCTACACACTGGTGTCTCCGACGATGAAGCCCATAGGGAAGCAATCCGTCTGTTGGATAGGGTTGGTATTCCGAACCCGAAAGAGCGGATAGACAACTACCCGCATCAGCTTTCAGGCGGGCAGCGGCAACGCGTAATGATTGCAATCGCGCTATCCTGCAAGCCGCATATACTCATCGCAGACGAGCCAACCACCGCGCTTGATGTGACCATTCAGGATCAAATTCTGGACTTAATCCAGACACTGGTCCGCGAAGACGGCATGGCCCTAATTCTGATCTCCCATGACCTCGGTGTCATTTCGGAAAATACGGACAAAATTCTGGTAATGTACGGAGGCGCAGCTGTCGAGACGGGAAAGACGGAGAAGATTTTTGAGGAACTGGTGCATCCCTACACCCAAGGTCTCTTCGCCGCCATGCCCAAGCTGGGCCGGGCGCGGACAAAACGCCTTGTCACTATTCCGGGCACTGTTCCGGACCTGATTTCCCTTCCCTCAGGCTGTACCTTTACAGATCGCTGCCCACTCGCAACTGAAATATGCCGGGAAACGCCCCCTCCAGTGATAGAAGTAAAAGCGCATCATTTTGTCGCTTGCCATCATCTGGAAGAAGCGCGCGCGAGGAAGACGGAGGAACTATTTTCATGACAGAAGAAGCTCTTCCGGTCCCGGTCCTTGAAGTAAAAGATCTCGTGCGTCATTATCGCCTGCCACGCGAGAGCCTTTTTGCCGAACCCGGCCATGTCTATGCTCTGAACGGTGTCAGCTTCGAAATCCAGAAAGGGAAAAGCTTTGGCATCGTCGGGGAAAGCGGGTGCGGAAAATCAACGCTCGCTCGCAACGTCATGGCGCTGGAGAATACGGATTCCGGGTCCGTCAAAATTCTGGGCAAGGAAGTTGTTGGCCTGAATTTTGATCAGCTTCGCCCGCATCGACGGCATTTTCAAATGGTGTTTCAGGACCCCTACGGCTCGCTCGACCCGCATCACACTGTCGGGCGAATTGTTGCGGAACCGCTTGCGGCTCTCGGAGCCGTCACAAAAGCTGAAAAGCGACGGCGGGTTGCCAAGGTTCTGGAGTCTGTCGGCCTAAAGGAGCATGATGTTGATAAATACCCTCACGAATTCTCAGGTGGCCAACGACAGCGCATTGCCATTGCGCGCGCGCTTATCACCCACCCGGAACTCATTGTGGCGGACGAGCCGGTTTCCGCCCTTGATGTCTCGGTTCAGGCGCAAGTACTCAATCTCTTGAAGGATCTTCAGGATGAATTTGGCGTCACCTATATGTTTATCAGCCATGACCTTGCCGTGGTCGAGTATCTCTGTGACGAGGTCGCCGTCATGTATTTGGGAGAAATTGTCGAAAAAGGTCGGACGGAGGATTTATTTCACGCTCCTGCACATCCCTATACAAAAATCCTGCTGGATGCCGTGCCAAAGCCTGGATCTGGTATTCGGCGGGAAAGGATCAAGCTTAAAGGCAACGTTACCGGACAGACTGAACTTCGTATAGGTTGCGCTTTTCAGGATCGCTGCCCGATGGCGGAGGATATATGCCGCACAACTAAACCTTCGCTTGATTCAGTGAGCGGCACACATCTTGCCGCTTGCCATTTCTCAGCCAGATTGCTTGAAAAGGTTTAATAAGGCCGGCCATCCTTGTGGGTGAATTGCCACTGGCCATCCGAACCGAGCGCAGCTTTCAAGTCATCCTTTGGATAACTTCCTTCATCGCCCGGCGTGCGGTCTCCCACCTCCAGATAGACAATATCCTCATCGGTCCGATTGACGAGCTGATGAGCCTCCCCCTTCGCCGGAAAGCCGGCGCAAAAGCCTGGCTCCAGTGTTATCTCCACTGCCTCGGTTACCAAAGTCGGTTTTCCTTCAAGAATATAGATGAATTCATCCTGCCTGCTGTGGCGATGTAACAGGGCTGACTCCCCTCCCGGCGCAAGCCGGGTCAGGTTTACTCCGAAATTATTAAGGCCGAAAACATCGCCAAGCTGACGCTTTACCCGGCCCTTCATGCGGGAGAAAAAGGGTTCCGGATAGTTTGACGGTTTATCGCGCGGGGCGACGTCAGCCGCCCGGACAGCAATCATGCCGGATGTGCGTTTTTCTGTCATTAAACGGGCCTTCTTTTTTAGGGGGTGGGTCAGTCTTTCTTTTTAAAATCTAGCGCTGCGGAGTTCAGGCAATAGCGCAAGCCGGTAGGTTCCGGTCCGTCTGGAAAGACATGCCCCAGATGGCCGTCACATTTATTGCAAACAACCTCGGTTCGGCGCATGAAAAAGCTTCGGTCCATGACTTCGCCGACTTTTGAAGACTCAATCGGTTCCCAGAAGCTTGGCCAGCCGGTTCCGGAATCAAACTTCGTTTCCGAAGAAAAAAGCGGCTCCTCACAGCACACACAATGATAGGTCCCACTCTCCTTGTGATCATGATATTGACCACTGAAGGCTCTTTCCGTTCCTTTTTTTCGAGCGACGTTGTACTGTTCAGGCGTCAACTTTGCCCTCCAATGTTCATCAGGTTTCTTGACTTTCTCACTCATGGCTATCCTTCCTGCTCCTCAATTTCTATTTAACCCGGCGCCCGCTATCCCAAATAGAAGATATGGTGCCGGGCATCATTTCTCAATACTTGACGAACACGTCTGCTTGATCGACAATAACCCCTTGAGACCAATGGGAGTTAAAATGAGTGAGGTTGTAAGCTTCGACGATCACTATTTAACCCGATCTGCCAACAAGGGGAGGTCGGGGCCGCAACAACCAGACGTGTTCTTCAACCGCAACGAACTTAGTCAGATCCTACAGGTGTATGGACGCATGGTCACCAAGGCGGAATGGCGCGACTATGCAATCGGGGAGACGAAAAACGCCTGTATTTTCGCCATTTTCCACCGGACCGCCGATCGACCACTTTTCAAGATATATAAGGAACCACGCCTTGCTGCAAAACAGGGTGCCTATTCCGTGCTCAGTCAAAACGGACGGATACTGAAACGCGGCAAGACATTGGCCCAGGTTCTTAAAGTCTTCGACCGCAAACGGTTTCATACTATCGATGCGGAATGAAGCCATTCCGATATCCAGCTATTGTGTGCTGCCCTAAATCGGAATGCCGAGTTTTCGATAAATAAAGCTCATCAGCCAAGCTGGTCCGATCAACAGGAACTGAACATCTTTGAAGAAAGAAGGCTTCTTGCCTTCAATCTTGTGGCCGATAAACTGGAATATCCAGGCAATGACAAAAGCAATGATCGCGAATTGCCAAAGGGAAAGCCCAAACACCGGAAATGTTCCATAGGCGTTTACCAAACCGATACAGATGAGGGCAAACAGCACCATGCCGATAGCCAGTGTCCAGGATAAAGCCGCGTAATATATTATCGTCAGAGAGAGCGCGATTGTCGCCCAATTCAGATAGGGAACTGAACTGAACGCCTCCGGCACCGGGATAGACCAGAATAGGGCCACTATCGTCCAAGCAATGATTGGAACAGCGAGCCAGTGAATAAGCTTGTTCTGCCGGTTCTGATGGCTTGATCCATACTCGCTTAACAGCGAGAAAATTCTCCTGTTGCTCCCTTTTTCAGCTACTTCCGGCCGTGCCATAATAATCCTCCACGATCAGTTACGTTCCCTTGCGCGCGCCAGCAGTCGCGCATCCATGGCGACGTTGTCCCGAAAGGCGACCCGCGCTTCAAGCAGCGGGAGTGCCGTTCCATAGTCGCCTGCATTCAATAAACTGGTGAGCCATGCCAGTTCAAACAAGTCTCTTTGTGCATGGCTCCCGCCTATTTCCTGAAATCGCGGACGCGCCGCCGACAGCCATTTTACCGCCTCCTTATGATTTTCGTCGGCAATGGCAATGAAGCCTCGGGTCGCGGGCAAAGCCACTTCCGCCCACGCTTTTCGCGTGACATCAGGTGCGTCCGTCGCCATTTTCTCCATGCCCGACATCAGCTTTTCCAGAGCCCCCTGATGCTGTCCTCGCGCCAAGGCATAGCCATAATGCATGTCGAAAAACGGCTGATCATTGATAAGATATCTATCGGACACATACTCGCTCACATCCGCCCACCGGTCGCCCACGTCAACTCCGAGCTGCTCCAGACGCCAGAGCAGCGAGACCGCATTCACCTGGTCAAGACTGTAGGTTTTATCTACTCCCCAGACTCTCTCATCATAGATTTCAAGCGGTGTCGCAAAGTCTTCCTGCTCCAGAAAGAATAAAGACTGATGCCACCAGTTGTGAGTAAACATGAAGCTATTGCGATCTTCCCATTCATCGGACAGATTCTGCATCCATTTAATTCCCTCCTCATGCCGACCCTGCGTCAGCATAACATGGGCGACCGCGTGATGGGCCCAGGGCTCTTTCCGTTGCATTTCAGTTGCACGGCGACCATCCTCTTCCGCGAGGTTAAGCTGGCTCGTTTGCTCTCGCCCGAAAGCCCGCATACCATAGGCATAGGCGCAATCTCTGTGCCGCCCGATGACCTGATCGGCAATCCAGAGCATCGTTTGATCGTCACCGATATTGAAATAGGAGTTCTGGGCGAGTTTGGCGGCGAACAGGTCCCCTGGAAAATCGATCACGAGTTGACGGAGCTTTACAAGCTGATCCCCTATCCTGTTATTCAGTAAATCACCGACAGAGGCAACAAACAGCCGCTCACGTTCCGTTCCCTTATCCAAGGCTGCCTTTGCTTGCCCATAATACTTGCCCGCAATTTCAAGCCGATCCGGCGTTTCAAGCATCAGGCCGAGCAACGATGCATACCCACCGGCGAGAATACATTCCGGATCGTTATCCGCCGCCTCAAATATCGGGGCGAAATCGGTACCGAAACCGATATAGCTGTCCATAAAGCGGTTGATGGCATCAAGGGTCTGGTCGGAGCGTGTGCTCACTCGATTTCCAAACATATCTTCACGCACGGTCTTACGCCTCGTTCAAAAGATCAAGTGGATAAATCGGTCGGCGAACCTTCTCATACCGCAAGAGATTATTATCGGATGTCGTAACGCCCTTGCCGTCCAGCGTCAGGGTTGCCTTGCCAATCGGCGCAAAACCGGCGCGATAATGTATTCGGCTTTTCAGGATCAGGTACCGTTTATATTCCGGCTGGATTCCGACTGATGTAAAGACGCCAGTATCCCATGGTTCGTGATGGTTGGAGACTATGACAATTTCCATGTTTCCGGTGTCAAGGACTGCCGTAGGGCCCATAAAGACCTTCACGCCGGTATACATGGGACCACGGACAATCCATTCCCCGTTAGTGAGCGTTTTTACCTTCCCCGTCAGAGTGAGCGGCTCCCCCGCCTCGCCGATCGAGGGCATATCGGTCTTACCCCCGAGCTTTAGCGTTATTTCATTGCCGATACCGGCTTTCTGCATTTCCTGAACCGCGGCCGGATCCCAGACAGCGGCAACGGCAACATCTTCAAGCCCCTGCCGCAAAACCTCTTCAATCACGGTCATCACATCCTGCGTTGCGCCGGAACCGCAATTATCCGCATGATCAAGCAGCAGGATCGGTCCGTCAGTCATGGCCTTGGCTCTGGCAACCTGCTCTTCAAGCGGCGTATGTTTATAGATAAAATCCTCTTTCAATTCCCAGGCCTTGGCGAGAATACGGTCACGTATTTCATCCGCTTTTGCTTTGTCGCCGTCGGTAACCACAATAACCGAATTTCCCGCATCCCGCATATCGGCAAGGGCAAAGCCCCCAAAAGCGGTCGCCGCCAACACTCCTGGTTCTTCCTCCGCTTCCTGACACATCCTGATCAGAGTTGCCATGGGTTCGTCATCCGTCCCCTGGCACAATGTCTGACTCAGAAGCTGTGTATTGCCCCAGGACATAACCGGATTGACTTTCCCGGCTATTGAATCCAGCAGAACCCGGCCAATCTGTGCGCCCACTTCATACATATCCACATGCGGGTATGTCTTGTAGCCGATAAGGGCGGTGCAGTTATTCATGATCTTGTCAGTAAGGTTGCAATGCAAATCGAGGGTCACGGCGATCGGCAGATCCGGATCAATCGCACGCATCTTTTCAAGCAAGGTTCCTTCACCGTCGTCCGTATGCGTCGCGACCATAGCGCCATGAAGGTCCAGCATCGCCGCATCGACACCGCTGCGAACAGCTTCCAGAATAGGTTCCGCCATTTGGTTGTATGCCTCTTCCGTGACAGGGCCGGATGGCATGGCCTCCGCCGCAACCGGCGTGACAATCTCCGCTCCGGCTTCGCGGGCCAGCGCGACATATGCCCCAAACGGCATCGCCGTTCCCTCATAGGCTTTTAGCGCGTCCTCACCAAGATGCGCGCCCCAGTCCTGAAACCTCTTCCAGTCGGCAACGATTGGCGAAAAAGTATTGGTTTCATGTTTCATCATCGCAATGAGAATGCGCATCAGACGATCCCTTTTTTCTTCATTCCGGAGGCTGTTTGCAGACAAACAAGTTTATCAGCTTGATGTCCGCGCACAACAAAAAACCCGGCACAAGGCCGGGTTTTCATCTTGGCAGTTTTAGTTGCCTTAATTTCTGTTGCCGAGCAGACTCAGCAGGAACATGAACAAGTTCAGGAAATTGAGGTACATGGAAACGGCGCCCATAATCGCGCCTTTCTCCAGCACTTCTTGACTATGCCCATGGTAATACTGTGACTTGATCCGCTGCGTATCAAATGCCGTCAGGCCGGTGAAAATCAGAACACCCAAGACTGACACCACAAAATGCAGCATGGAAGAAGCAAGGAAAATATTGACCACAGAAGCAATGATTATCCCGATCAATCCCATAAACAGGAAGCTGCCCATGCCCGTCAGGTCACGCTTCGTTACATAGCCATAAAGGCTGGCGGCACCAAAAGTGGCCGATGTGATAAAGAAGACCCGGACAACACTTTCGGCGGTGTAAACCTGAAAGATGTAGGAAATGGAGACACCGAACGTTGCCACCATGATCCAGTAAAGAATTTTTGTCGTGCTCGCGCTCGTCTTCATCATGGCGAATAGCAGGCCGAGTGGCGCAAGCATCACCACCCATTGCAAGGGCGTGCCGAACACTGCGTTATATACCGCGGGCGTAGACGCCGTCAGCGCCGCCGTAATACCACTGAGTGCCAGACCGGAGGCCATATAGTTGTAGACCTTCAGCATATAGCTGCGCAGGCCTTCATCAAGAACGGCCTGATCGCGCGTGCCAGTCCTTGCTGTGTTCAAATTTGAAAAGTCTGTTGCCATCTATAGTTCCTCTGAAGGAGTTAAATTCCTGACTGATATTGTATTTTTCTCGTTATTTTTCAAGGGAAATCGACACTAAAATGCCGAAGTCAGGCGAAAATCGCCGATAACAGTCAACAACTATAACGTTGACCAGTTAATAGCGGTTTAAATTCCAAAAAAGTGCCCTGCATCATTTTGCCTCTGTTTTTCCTTCAACTGGTCTAATTCACGGCATTATGCCGCCACAATGGAAGCCCAAATTAACTTTCAGAACGTCACGGGACGGGACGGGATTGAAACCCGGATCGGATGGTCGTTCGGCGGCAAGTATCGGCAATCCGTATCTTGCTTGTCTAACTAACTAAAAGATGGAGCTTTTATTATGAGAAAACTTCTTATCACCACTACCGCCGTTACAGTCCTTGCCGCAGCGCCCGCATTGGCTGCTGCCCCTGACTTTCAGTCAATTGATACAGACGGAAATGGTGCAGTTTCGTTTGAAGAGCTCGTTGTTGTAATGCCTGACACAAGCAAGGATCAGTTCGCATCTGCGGATACTGACCAGAACGGCGAATTGTCCAAGGAAGAATATACTGAAGCTGTGAAAGGCTAACTTTCTTAGCGACGGCAGGATTACTCCTTCCCACAAGAGGCCCTCAGAGGACGCTTCGGCTCCCTCTGGGGGTCTTTTTAGGTACTAGTCAGAACGAAGCGCGGGTGCAACTTTTTCTCCCAAGGCCCGCCATGACCCTAACAGACCGAACAGCAACGTTACCAAAACGCTGACCAGGATCGTCGCAATAATCGTAAACGGCAGGTTGATCCATTTGGCTTCCAGGATTTCCGTAATGATCATGTAGGCGGCAAACCAGCCTGTCGCCGCCGCAATTATTGACGTCACCAGGCCCAACAATGTGTATTCAAGCAGAAACGTCACGAAAATATCCTTACGGGTCGCCCCGAGTACTTTCAGGATAACAGCGTCATAGACCCGCTTTCTGTGCCCCGCTGCAAAAGCGCCCGCCAACACAAGAACGCCAGCAACCAGTGTGATGGAAGAGATGGCAGAGACGGCGGAAGACAACTGCTCCAATATTCGGTTCACCGTTTGCAGAGCCTCTTTCATCCGGATAACCGAGATATTGGCGAAATTGTCAGTAACCGCGCGGAAGAGGTTGTCTTCGGCCTCCCCATCGGCGCGCGCTGTCGCCAGATGAGAATGTGGTGCCCCCTGTAAGCTGTGATGATCGAACACAAGCACAAAATTAATTGCCATCGTTGTCCAGTCAATTTCACGGAAATTGGCGACCTTCGCTGTAATCTCCCGTCCCATGACGTTGACGGTCAGCTCGTCTCCGATTGCGAGCTTCATACCCTCTGCGATCTCGCGATCTATACTCACAAGTGGTGGACCGCTGTAATCCTCGGGCCACCAACTCCCTTCCACGACCATGGCGCCTTCAGGCGGCGTCGCGGAATAGGTAATGCCACGATCCCCGCGCAGCGCCCACCTGGCCTCCGGCGCGACCTCCACTTCATCCGCAGGTATTCCTGCGACATTCGTGATCCGGCCCCGCATATTCGGGACCTGCGTAACATCACTGACATTCTCAACCGCTTCCGCCGTATCAATAAAGTCCGCGAGCTGATTTGATTGAATATCAATGAAGAAAAAGGCGGGTGCTTTCTCGGGCAATTGCTCCTGCACCTGCCGGGTCAGATTTCCTTCTATCAAAGCAACAGTTACAAACAGGGTGAGACCAAGCCCCATGGAAAGAATGACACTGTTTGTAGCCGCGCCTGGCCGATGGAGGTTAGCGACGGCAAGCCGCAATGACGGAATTTTGGAGCGCGGCGTCTTTCTTGCCAGAAACTGCACGCCGTAACCCACAAGAATAAGGACAGCGAATATACCGATTATTGATCCGACAAACATGAAGGCGAACCAGGTTTCCTCACTGGTCAGTACCGCAAGGGCCACGAGAACAGAAAAACAAAAACCAAGCGCCACTAAGTAAACAGGTCGAGGCCGCCGATGCGATGACACGACATCCCGGAAAAGCGCGGCCGCGGGCGTCTCTCGTGCGCGGGCCAAAGGCCAGATGGTGAACAAGGTCGCCGTCAGGAGGCCGTAAGCCGTGGCCAGAAGGAGAGGACCAGCATTAATAGTTATCTTAGGTGGAACGGGTAAAGTGCTCGCCAGGAACTGAGCCGCGAAAACCGATCCACCGACACCAATGGCAAGTCCGATCAGGGATCCGCCGATGGCGAGAAACAGCACCTGAAGATAATGAACCCTGAAAATAAAGCTGCTGCTCGCGCCAAGACATTTCAGCGTTGCAATTGTTTCGATCTTGCCATCCAGATAGGCTCGAACCGCATTCCCAACGCCGACACCGCCAACAACCAACGCCGTGAGCCCGACCAATGTCAGAAAAAGCGCGACCCGGTCAACAAAGCGTTTGATGCCCGGCGCGCCGTTTGAGGCATCGCGTATCCGCCATCCGGCATCCGGAAAGGCCGTTTTAACATTCTCATAAAATTCGGGGACGGTAACGGAAGGGTCGAGGGCAATGCGATAGTGATATCTAATCAGGCTGCCCGGCTGGATGAGGCCGGTCTCTTGAAGTGCGGCGGTGGAAATAATAGTTCGAGGACCCAGCGCCATGCCTTGCGCCGCCTTATCGGGTTCCGCTGCGATAATACCGCGTACCTCAAAATTCAGTTCGCCAAGCCGAAGCTGGCTGCCGAGGGAGAGATCAATCCGTTCACTCAGGCTCCGCTCCACGAGAGCACCATAAATGCCGTTATTTTTTGCCAGCAGCTCTGCTGTGCTTTCTGCTCCAGATTCAGGTGAAAGCACAAGGGAACCGAATAGCGGATAGGCATCATCAATGGCCTTGAGTTCGGAAAGCGTTCGTTTTCCACCTTCAATGGCCCGAACCATTGCCCGCAAGGTCTGGACCTCGGCGACGCGCCCCTGTTCCCCTATCCAGCGCCGCTCATCCTCCTCTGCCGCGCGATGAGTCAGGCGGATATCGATATCTCCGCCCAGAATGACCTGACCATTTGCTTTCAGGCCTGTTGTAATTGAGCTGGAGAGCGTACCCACCCCGGCGATCGCCGCAACCCCAAGGATGAGGCAGGCGAGAAAAATGCGAAAACCCTTCAGGCTCCCGCGCAGGTCGCGCCGGGCAAGTTTCATGGCGAGTGAAATTGATTCTGGATTTTTAGCTTTACTCACCGGCCAGCGCCTCTTCCCGCGCTGTCGTCGACGAAACGACCCGTCCGTCTTCAAGGCGCACCTGATGATTACATTTCTGGGCCAGCGCATCATCATGGGTAATGAGGATCATTGTCGTCCCTTCCTGCTCATGCAGGCGAAACATCATGTCGATAATGACTTCCCCGGTTTTCCCATCAAGGTTCCCTGTGGGCTCATCTGCAAGCAGGATTTTGGGATTGGTGGATAACGCCCGTGCGAGCGCGACACGTTGTTGTTCCCCGCCGGAAAGCTGGGCCGGATAGTGCGTTGCCCGATCGGCCAAACCGACCGCCTCCAGTCTGGCCTCGGCCAGTGAGAAAGCCTCTTTCTCACCCGCAAGTTCCAGCGGGATCGCCACATTCTCAAGCGCTGTCATCGTCGGAATCAAGTGGAAGGACTGGAAAACGATCCCGATATTCTCACGTCGAAACCGCGCCAGCGCATCCTCCCCCATTTGTTCCAATTTTTCACCGATGATACTAACCGACCCCGATGTTGGGACTTCCAGACCGGCCATTATCGACATCAATGTGGACTTTCCCGAACCGGACGGCCCGACAATTCCAACTGTCTCCCCTTGCTGTACAGTCAAGTCTACACCACGTAGGATATTGACGGGACCGGCATCCGACTTAAGTGTGAGATGTATGTCTTTTAGGCTGATAATAGGATTTTGAGGCAAGACGGTTCCAATGCGAAAAACAACTGAACGTAAGACTGGGATATGGCGGGTTTAGGATGAAATTCAATATTGTAGCGCTGTTTTTTGCGGCTTTTTGCCTTGTCTCCACGGCGCATTCTGCAGAAACACAGCGAATCGTCGCCATAGGTGACAGCCTGACCGCGGGTTACGGGCTACCAACAGGTGAGGATTTTGTTACACAGCTTGAAACTGCCCTGCTTGAAGAAGGATACAACATAAAGATCGAAAATGCGGGCGTCTCCGGCGATACAACAGCCGGTGGGTTACAGCGACTGGACTGGGCGATCGGAGACGGAGCGGATTTCGTTATTCTGGAGCTCGGCGCCAATGACGCACTTCGAGGCATAGAACCTGAGGAAACCCGAAATAATCTGAGACAGATTATCGAGGCGATACAGGAAAGAGGCATCCCATTATTACTTGCGGGAATGCGGGCGCCGCCCAGCATGGGGTCTGAATATACCAATGCATTCGACCAGATTTTTCCTGAACTTGCCAGCGAGTATAAAACCGGCTATTACCCCTTTTTTCTGGAGGGTGTCGCGGCAGATCCCGCATTGAACCAGGATGACTATATCCACCCAAACGCCGAGGGCGTGAAAGTTATTGTAAGCAACATGCTGCCATATGTGACAGCGTTTATTGACCAATAAGACTAGTTTGAATTCGCTGCAAAAAGGACAGTTTAATGCGTCTCTTTGTTGCCATTGACCTTCCGCCTGAAACCAAGTCCGATATCGGGTTTTTACGCGGTGGCATTCCGGACGCGAGATGGATCGCAGCAGAAAATTCCCATGTCACCCTCGCCTTCATCGGCGAGGTACAAAGCCCGATGATGATGGACATTCCCTTGGCCCTCGGCCGGATCAAATATCCCGCTTTTGATCTCGATATTGAAGGCGTCGGCGTTTTTGGCAGCAACAAGCGCCCGCGCATTCTCTGGGCCGGAGTGCGTCCAACACCAGCTATAAATCTGTTGCATCAAAAGGTCGTCACCGCCATTGAATCGGTCGGCGCTCAGGTAGATGATCGACGGTTTCGCCCGCACATCACCCTTGCCCGCGTTCATAACTCTCCATATGAAAAAGTACGACATTTCCTGACAGACCATGCCCTTTTCCGGACGAATACGATCGAAGTTAACAGCTTCACGCTCTTCTCAAGCCATCTCGCCTCTTCTGGCGCAATATATCATGAAGAAGTCAGCTTCGACCTGATGTCTCCGGTCCCGTCATAAACACGTCATAACGGGTTGATTTGCCGATTATCTGATGGGAAGGAATCCTCAGCCCTTCAAGGGAGGGGGCACGGCGCGGCCATTTCAGGACGACGCGCTTTGTGGCCGCGGAGAGGGCAATCTGTATCAACTCCAAACTGTCCGAATCCGATCCGACAAGCGCCCGAAGCTGCCTCATTTCATTTTTTACGAGCGCTGATTTATCTCGCGGCGGATGCATTGGATCGATCAATATCGTCTCCGGCCGCAACCCCGGCAACAGGTCACGGGCATCGCCTTTCACCAAGGTCATCCGCGCAATGATTTCTGCGTGATCACCACTCTCTCCTGCTGCACGATTCATTGCGGATTCCAGTAACGCATGCACCTCTTCGTTTCGCTCGATCAGCGTCACCTCAGCACCGAGGGAAGCCAAGAGAAACGCATCTCGTCCAAGTCCAGCCGTTGCATCCACAATAGACGGCGTAACGCCGGGACGGAAACCAAGGGCTTTTGGCAGGGATTGCCGCCGTCCCCCGCCAAAACGGCGGCGATAATCCACTGCGCCCGCAATAAAATCTATGTTAAGAGGGTTTTCTGTCATTTACAGAGCATTCTCAAAAGCCAAGATTCTCCCGCCACCATGTCGGCAGAGCAAAGGCCGCCTTATGCAACTCCGCATTATAGTGCCGCCCCGTCCAGGATACGAAAGGGTTGGAATAATCATAGCCATCATAGCTATACAGGAAGAAGCCGAACTCAGCCGCAGGATAAAGCTGCACGATAGAACGATATCCGGCGACATGCGGCAAAAGTTTCTCGCGCTGCATAATGGAAACCAGATTCTGGTCTTTATCACCACACAGTTCCTGCAAAAAATAGGCGCGATCTTTTCCAACAAAAATACTGTCGCTATCCAGCACAACACCATCCGGTTTGATGCAGTTCGAGAAATCTTCGCAAAAGCTTTGTGTAAAAACGCTAGAGGACGGACCAACTGGTTCACTCAGATCCAGGATGATTAAATCGAATTTGTCCCCCCTCTTTCTGGCTTCCCGCATGTACTGGGCCGCATCACCAATGATCAGTTCAACACGCGGATCGGAATAGTCACCGTTAATCCCGAGATATTCTTTCGAAACCTCGATCACCCGCTCGTCGATCTCGACCATGACCACACGGGTAACGAACTCATGACGCAAGGCTTCGCGCAAGATTCCACCGTCCCCGCCACCGACAATCAGCACTTCGGCTTTCTCTCGCTTGCGCCCCAGCAACGGCACATGCACCGCCATCTCGTGATACATGAATTCATCTGCATGAGAAGCCTGAACCAGATCATCCAGCGTCAGGACACGCCCGAAAACTTCATGTTCGAACACTTCTATTTTCTGAAAGGGGCTTTGCTCGGAATGCAGCAATGTCATGTCCAGTGCATGGGTAAAGGCAACCCCTTCGGTTTCCTCATGCCACCAGTTTCGGCTCAATTCGCTAATCTTCGTCATTGGGTATATGCTCCCCCACCGGACATTCGCAATTCAAATAACGATAGTTATCTAGGGTCATAACCTTACGGCGGGAGAATATCCATGGCTGATAGATTAAGCGCAGAAGAAATTAAGTCTGCATTGCACAATCTCGATGGATGGAAATCCATGAAGGAACGCGAAGCCATTCAGAAAACGTTCAAGTTTAACAGTTTTAATCAGGCCTTCGCCTTTATGACCCGGGTGGCGCTGAAAGCCGAAAAAATGGATCACCACCCGGAATGGTTCAATGTTTACAACCGTGTCGATGTCACTCTTGCCACCCACGACGTGGACGGTTTGAGCCACAAGGATATCGAGCTTGCCGGCTTTATGGACAAAATAGCCGCTTAAGCTTATTTCGGTGCCATGCGGATGGCGCCATCGAGACGGATAACCTCTCCGTTCAGCATCTGATTCTCCACAATCTGGCGCGCAAGAGCGGCATATTCTTCTGGTTTTCCTAAACGGCTCGGGAACGGAACGCTGGCGCCCAGCGCTGCCTGCACATCCTCCGGGAGGCTTTTCAGCAGCGGCGTTTCGAACAGCCCGGGCGCAATCGTGACTATCCGCACACCGATGGAGGCCAGATCACGCGCGATCGGTAATGTCATACCGACAATGCCGCCCTTCGAGGCGGAATAGGCGGCCTGCCCGATCTGTCCATCATAAGCGGCAACAGACGCTGTATTGATGCAGATACCTCGTTCTCCACTCTCCATGGGATCCATTTCCGCCATATCCGCGGCAGCCCGTCGAATGCAATTAAATGTTCCGACAAGATTGACTGCGATAACCTGCTCGAACTTGTCCAAGGGATGCATGCCCTTGCTGGAAACTGTTTTGGCTGCCGGCCCGATACCGGCACAATTCACGAGTATACGCGCCGGACCATGTGCGGAACGCGCCTTCTCAAATGCCGCCTTAACAGAGCTGTCATCGGCCACATTGGTTATACAGGCAATACCCCCTATTTCAGCAGCCGCCTTTTCTGCGAGTTCCGTATTCATGTCCAGTATGGCGACCTTGGCTCCTGCTGCAGCCAGCATTTTGGCCGTCGCGTTACCCAGCCCGGAAGCGCCACCTGTTACGATGGCTGATTTACCCGAGATATCCATATTATTGTCTCCAGTTATTATGAGGATGAGTGTGATTTCATGGCCTCTGCTTATACTGCCAATCAATAAATGTGAAGCACCTCCTTCTTGTAAAACTCCCTGCACCGTTACATATTCATGGTATGACGAAGAAAAATGATGAAGACATCTCTGCCTTTGACGAGACCAAGTTGCAAAGCGACAAACGCCTTGTGATGCGGGATTTTGCCCAGAAGCTTCGTAAGAATATTGGCAGAATTCCTTTTTCAGAGGATGTAACCGCCAGCTTTTATTGTGCCGTTGACGGCAAAAGCCCGGCTTTCGTGAAAGCTGTCCTTTTTGGTGCGCTCGCCTATTTCATTATGCCGGCAGATGTCATTCCCGACTTCCTGGCTGGCGTCGGCTTTACAGACGATGCCAGCGTCCTCATGGCCGCCATGGCAACTGTCCAGAAATATATCAATGACGAGCATCGGGAGAAAGCCCGCACATTCCTCGAAAAAGAACCAATCACCACAGAATAGCCAGTTGTGACCCTACGTTTTCCACTCCGCAGAATAGTTCTTAAAGATTTGTGCGGCATAGCATTTGTTGTTATATAGCTGCGACAATCCCCGGAGCACGAGCTTACTGAATAAGGAATTTGGAATGAGCGACAGGAAAATATACGCAGACGCCAAGACCGCGTTAGAGGGAATATTAAAGGATGACATGACATTGATGTCAGGCGGCTTCGGCCTTTGCGGCATTCCCGAAACACTGATCGAGGCGGTAAAGGATTCCGGCGTAAGGGGCCTGACAGTGATTTCCAATAATGCGGGCGTCGACGGCATTGGCCTTGGCATCCTTTTGGAAAGCAAGCAGATATCAACAATGGTGTCATCCTATGTTGGGGAAAACAAGATGTTCGCCGAACAATATCTGAACGGCGAACTTGAAGTCGTTTTTACACCTCAGGGGACCTTGTCTGAACAGATACGCGCAGGCGGCGCAGGTATCCCGGCCTTTTTCACCAAGACCGGCGTTGGTACCTTGGTCGCCGAGGGGAAAGAGGTTCGAGACTTCGATGGTGAGGACTATGTGATGGAGATGGGCCTAACTGCCGATGTTGCCCTTGTCCATGCCTATATGGCTGATAAGGAAGGCAACCTGGTCTTCCGCAAAACCGCGCGCAATTTTAACCCAATGATGGCGACGGCAGGCAAGGTTACCGTCGTGGAAGTCGAGCATCTGGTAGAGCCGGGCGAAATAGATCCTGACCATATTGTTGTACCGGGTGTATATGTACAACGTATTGTACACGTGCCGAACCCTGTGAAGCACATAGAGAACCGCACGACCCGCCCCCGCAAACAATCCGCCTGACCGAGAGATAGAGGACATTAAAATGGCTTGGACCAGAGAACAGATGGCGCAGCGCGCCGCACAGGAACTTGAAGACGGCTTCTATGTTAATCTCGGGATTGGTATCCCGACTCTTGTGTCGAATTATATCCCGGAAGGGATGGAGATCCAGCTCCAGAGTGAGAATGGTATGCTGGGCATGGGACCCTTCCCTTACGAAGGAGATGAAGACGCAGATCTGATTAACGCGGGAAAGCAAACCGTTACAGAGCTGCCCACAACAAGTTATTTCTCCAATGCAGACAGCTTTGCGATGATCCGCGGCGGACATATCAATCTCTCCATTCTCGGCGCCATGCAGGTTGCTGAGAATGCCGACCTCGCCAACTGGATGATCCCCGGCAAAATGGTCAAGGGCATGGGTGGCGCGATGGACCTTGTCGCTGGCGTTAAAAAAGTGATCATCGTTATGGAACATACAGCGAAGGGGACGCCAAAACTGCTAAAAACCTGCAATTTACCCCTAACCGGCCAAGGCGTCGTTGACATGGTAATTACGGATATGGCTGTCTTCGAGTTTGATAAGCAAGGTGACGAGATCACTATGAAGCTGATTGAGTTGGCCGATGGCGTCACACTGGAAGACGTCGAAGCCGCAACAGAGGCTGAATTCGTCGTCGCCATTTGACCGCGAAGTTCTTTTCAGAATTATTGGAAACCACCCACCGGAGACGGTGGGTTTTTTCTTTTTATACCAAACTGACCGGTCCATGATGTAATGACTTGATACAGCAGGCTTGCAGGAAGTTGCGCAATTGTAGCGGACCAGCCATCGACTTCATCTCGTCGGGCCGGAGCGAGTTTCGGCCGCGGTCTGCGCCAGAACTTCTTTTTCCTTTTCACGAGCCTGCGCCGCACTTACCCGCGATTCCCGAATGGCAATATATATGGAAGAGGCAAATATCACGGCAGCGCCCACATATGTTAGAAGATCGGGCTCCTGCATGAAGAAAATGAATCCGATCAGCGCAGAGAATATGAGGCGGAAAAAATCAAAGGGCATAACCACAGACGCGTCCGCCAGCGAGTAGGCTTTGGTAAATGCCAGATGTCCTACCGTCGCCAGAAATCCAATAAACAGGATCGCCAGAAGTTGTTCGATTGTCGGTGTTTCCCAGACGAAAAGCGCCGGGATAAGCGACATCGGCAGTACCAGCAGTTGGTTCAATGCAACCATTGCTGTAATGCTCTCTGTACGAGACAGGAGTTTGACCATGATCATGGAACTCGCCATGGTAATAGCGGAAACAATCGCGGAATACGCATCAATACTCAAGTCCGAAAATCCGGGCCGCAATATTATCATCGCTCCAAGGAAACCGACGACCATAGCCGTCCCACGGCGAATACCCACAACCTCTTTGAGGAAAATAATAGCCAGAATGGTGCCAAAGATAGGTGCGGTAAAATTCAATGCCACGGCATCCGCGAGCGGTAAAACACTCACCGCATAAAACCAGCTAAGCATGGATGCAAAGCCAAGCAGGCTGCGCAGACCAAATGCCCCGATACGTTCCGTCTTGAGCCCACCAAATCCAACCTGCGCAAGCCAGGGCAAAAAAAACAGCAACCCGGCGACATTGCGCAAAAATACAATCTGAAAAATCGGCATACCGGTATCCGCAACAAACCGAATTTCACCAGCCATTACCGACAGAATAAAGCAGGCAAAGACCATTAAGCCTATGGCCCGGAGAACCGGCGATTTTTGCAATATGGTTTTAAACGGAAGACGAAAGATGGCCATTTCAATCAGGATAAATAGTTGGCCAATAAAGGCAAAGACTAATTATGCAATACTGCCCTGCATTTAAGAAACTCAATTGAGTTAAGAGGATTTCAGCCACAATAAATTCAAACCGTTAAGGAATTTATATGTTGGCGCATATTGAGCACGAAAATTTGGCCAATCCGTGGAAAGGTCATTTTGAATATCGCGAAGGCATCGCACGCCGTCTATTTGTTTTACGAATTCAGCAGCTCTCTTCGGAACAGGCAGGCTCACAGCTTCCCGATCGAAATGAACGGTTAATGAAGTGCGGACAGTCAGCGTATGAGCTAATGCCTCCCTATTTCCGTCTTTCAGAAACGGAATCATTTCTGGGTCAAATTTCGCCAGACCTTGCGTTTCGCCGCCAGCTTTGCGAACATAGAAACTATGGGTCTTGATATTTCCGGCAAGATTCTCGGCAAGCGCCGCCTGTTTGCCCGTGTCCAGTTTCCGGGCTTTCTTTCGCAAGTCCCGATCTTTCAAATACAATTCTGGATCATAGCGTGCCGGCTCGATAAAGCTGACGAGTTCCAACCCCGCAGTTGCCAGCAAATCCAGGACTTCCGGCACCAAATAACTCCGGTCCCGCGGATGCAGCAGCAAATCGTAGAGCGCGGCGTCCTGATCTAACTTGTGATCACCGACAGCCGCATTCTTGTTCAGCCAGTTACTCGGCGGCAAATCCTTCAAGAGAATTTTTGCAGATTTGATCTGCTCACTGACAGTGTCTCCGGCGGCCAAAGCCTTAAGCGCATTTTGCATGGGATAGACGCCCGTCCTGCCAAGCGTGGCATACAACATCAATCCCATCCCACCATTTTCGGCCATACATTCAGCTAGGGCAGTGAGACCGGCTTCCGGCTCTTCAAGATGATGCAGGACACCACAGCAGTCGATATAATCGAATAGAGGCAAATCCATCTTTGGCAAATCGAGAAGCGAGCCCGTCAGAAACGTAATGTTCTTAAGGCCACGAATCTTCGCCCGCCCTTCTGCTATTTTCCGGCTTGCCGTAGACAGATCGAGATATGTGACCTGACCCGCCTCTCCCCGATCGGCGAGATGCTGGGCCAACATAATCGCAGCATCCCCTGTGCCGCCGCCGGCAACCAGTGCGTTAAAGGGCTGAGTAAAATCACACTTCCCCGCAAAAAGATAATGATTAACTTCATCCAGATGGCTCGGGCTGCCCTCGATCAGGCGCGTTGCCTCATCTTTCGGATCGCGAGGTGGATAGGGAAGCATTTCATATTGACGTTTGACGGCCTTATCGCGCTTCCCCCTTCCCTTAGCCACGAAATCTATTCCTTGACGGTAATAATAACCTTACCCGTCGTTTTACGCGAGAGCAGCGCTTTCATCGCTTCCGCACCTTGTTCGAGCGGAAAATGCATGGAAACATGCGGCTTGATCTTGCCTTCTTCAACCATGTCCAGCATTGCCTGGAAATTAGCCCTGTTCTTTTCAGGTGTCCGCCGGGCAAATTCGCCCCAGAACACACCAACAACAGAGCAGCCTTTCAGAAGGACCAGATTGGTCTTGAGCTCCGCAATCCGGCCGGAGGCAAATCCGATAACCAGTAAGCGTCCATTCCAGTTGATGCAGCGCATGGACTGGTCAAACGCGTCACCGCCAACCGGATCATAAATCACATCCGCGCCTTTATCGCCGGTCAGTTCCTTGACCCTGTCGCGAATGCTTTCTTTCGAATAATTGATGACATGTTCCGCGCCATATTGCTTAACAATATCAATTTTTTCATCGGACCCCACAGTGCCAATGACCGTCGCCCCCAGCGCCTTGCCAAGCTCAACTGCGTTCAGACCGACACCGCCCGCCGCGCCGTGAACCAATAAAACCTCTCCCGGCTTCAAGTTGCCGCGGTCAACAAGCGCGTGATAGGTCGTGCCATAGGTAACGGGGAAGCCCGCAGCCTGATCGTATGGCATATTGTCCGGGATTTTATAAGTTCCATCTTCCGGCGCCAGCACATACTCGGCAAAACCGCCAACGCCGTGATTGGCCATCACACGGTCACCGACAGCAACATTGGTAACACCCTCGCCAACTGCAGTTACGACACCGGACGATTCCATTCCCGGCGAGAAGGGAAAGGGCGGTTTGAACTGGTATTTGCCAGCGATCATCAGTGTATCCGGAAAGTTAAGACCCACCGAATGCACCTCGATCTTGACCATACCCTTTTTGACTTCAGGTTCAGGTACATCCTCCATGACGAGAATATCCGGATCACCAAATTCCTTACAAACAAGCGCTTTCATGATTTTTCCTAAATATCGTTTTTGTTGTTCTTGCGATGCACAAACTTACCTCTGATCTGAAGCCGAGGTCAATTGCTGAGACAGCTCAGTTCTCTAAATCCACCCTGATATCTCCAACCGCCATATCGTTCCTGTTACGCAAGACCGGATGCACATAGGAATCAATTGCCTGATGGATCTCTTCGTTGAGAACACCGAGATCCTCCAGTATCGCGCCGAGCGCAGTCTCGGCGGCGCGCGTTGTCCCGTCAAGCGCCTTGATTGCGATGCCTATCCCCGCTTCGGGGAGCGCGGCCAGATAAACCGCTTCCGCGCCGACTTTGGCAATAATCTTGCCATTTGCGGCACCATCCAGTGCGGTACAGAGGCGGTCGGACCCGGCAATCATTTTGGGGTGTTTTGCAATGGCTTGCTGTAACCGTTGACACGCCAAAGCACGATCCTGCGACATTTTGGAAGGATCGGCAAATCTGGCGAACGCCATCGCCGCATTTTGCAGGGGGATACCAATCGTCGGAATAGAGCATCCATCAATACCGACGGGCGCATCGCTCAAGTCCAGATCGGTAAAATCCTCCAGCACCGTCACAATCCGTTTCTGAACTGGATGATCGCGACGGATATATCCTTTCAAGGGCTCCTTTAAATGCACCGCCGTTGACAGAAAGCCCGTATGCTTACCCGAACAATTATTATGCGCGGCTGTTGGTTCCCGCCCGGAGGCCGCAAGCGCCCGTGCGGCCGGATCATAAGTCGGCCAGTGGCTGCCGCATTCAAGATCTGTAATATCAAGGCCAATGCGGTTGAGCCATGCTGTCACTGCCTCCACATGGATCGGTTCCCCGGTGTGAGAGGCACAGGCGAGGGAGAGCTCCTGTTCAGTTATATCCAATGCATCCGCGGCCCCGCTTTCAATCAATGGCAATGCCTGTAACGGCTTGATCGCGGATCGAAGATATACAGGGCTGTCCACCTGCCCCCAGCTTTTAACCAGCTTGCCTTCGGAATCCGAGATGGCGGCAATAACCTGATGCCGACTTTCCACCATGTCGCCACGGGAGACGTTTACAGTAAAAGGAGGCCTTGCGAAATCTTCGGAGGAATGCTTAATCATTTTATTCGGTCATATCGTGTTTTTGAGGAAATGGCTTTTTAGCAGGAATTCACCGAGGAGAATAGGACGTTATGGGAATTTCCCGAGGATATTTTGGTATTGGCGTTGAGGGGATCAGTAAACCAATGAACGCGGGCAACCTGTTTCGGACAGCCCATGCTTTCGGTGCAAGTTTCGTCTTCACTATCGGCGCAGACTATTCTGTCCGCAAAGCCCGTTCTGACACATCCGTCGCCCCGAAGAATATCCCTTGGTACGACTATGAAAACCTTGCGGAGATGCAGCTTCCCAAGGGATGCAAAATCGTTGGTGTTGAACTGTTAGACGAGGCAACAGAGCTGCCGAGTTTTTTTCACCCTGTTAGCGCGGCCTATGTCCTCGGCCGGGAACGCGGCACGCTCTCTCCGGCGATGCAGGAAAAATGCGATTATTTCATCAAAATTCCGACAAATTTCTGTCTCAATGTTGCAACTGCGGGCGCAATTGTTATGTATGACAGAATTGTCACCCATGGACGGTTCGCCCAGCGACCAACCAGTGAGCTTGGCAAGCCCGAGCCTTTGAAAGCACACGTCCAGGGGGCACCCATCAAGCGGCGTGTGACCGAGTAACACAACGCAAAAAAAAAGCAAGGCAGGGTTTGTTGATGATCCAGTATAAAGAAAATTTGAAGACCTCAACTCTGGAAAAAATGGTTTCTGGTCGGTATCCTATTCTCATGCGCAGATTAACAACCACAATATTTTTAGCCGCTCTCAGCCTTTTTTTCTTGACCGGAGGGGCGAGTGCACAGCAAGCGGATCCCCGGGCACTCGGTACTTTCACGGACTGGCTTGCTTATAGTTGGACCGAAAACGGGAATAAGGTCTGCTATATGCTGTCGCGGCCTCTGAAATCCACCCCGCAAGGGGTCAATCGCGGCGATATATACGTTATGGTCACATACCGCCCGAAATCCAAATCCACGGAAGAAGTCAGTCACGTGGCCGGCTATCCATATAAAGATAAGTCAACGGTGGATGCCTTGATCGGCAATAACAAGTTTGTCCTAGCGACAAATAATGAGGTTGCCTGGGTTCCAGAGGGTGGTAGTGACGAAAAACTGATCAAAGCCATGCGCGGCGGATCGAAAATGATTGTCAAGGGAACTTCCAGCCGGAACACGCTTACAGTGGACACCTATTCCCTCCAGGGGTTTACCGCCGCCTACCAGCAAATTAGAAAAAGCTGTACTTGACCGGCCCGACAAGAGTATAAGCCGCTTTTTATGTAAGTTTGGACGTTATGGCCCATTTGATTCCAGATGTAGATGCCGTTGATCGGCACTCTGAACTACTCGCCATCCGCAAGAGCCTGATCGGACTTGACCGGAGCGAGATGGCTGCGGCGCTTGTGACGGAAGGCGTTAACGAGAAAGCCGCGAAAATGCGTGCGCGGCAGCTTTTTCACTGGCTGTATTACCGCGGCGCCAGCAATTTTGAAGATATGACATCCATCTCAAAAGAGATGCGTGGCTGGCTCCCTGAAAAATTTACTGCGGAGCGGCCAGAAATCACGTCTTTACAGGAATCCTCCGACGGTACCCGAAAATGGCTGGTAAAATTTCCCGATGGCCAGGAAGTGGAGTCGGTCCATATCCCTGAAGAGGACCGTGGCGCCCTCTGCGTATCAAGCCAGGTTGGCTGCACCCTGACATGCAGTTTCTGCCATACCGGCACGATGAAACTGGTACGCAATCTGACGGCGGGCGAGATTATTGCCCAGATGCTGGTTGCCCGCGACACCATTAACGAATGGCCGAGCCCGAAGGGCGAGCGGATGATCTCTAATATCGTCATGATGGGTATGGGGGAGCCACTCCTCAATTACGATAATGTGGCGAAGGCGCTCAAGATCATTATGGACGGTGAAGGAATTTCACTTTCCAAGCGACGGATCACCCTCTCAACCTCCGGGGTCGTTCCCAAGATTCATCAATGTGGCGAGGAACTCGGTGTCAATCTCGCAATATCGCTTCATGCCGTGACAAATGATGTGCGCGACATTTTGGTGCCGATTAACAAGCGCTATCCGATCAAGGAGCTCCTTAAGGCTTGCAAGGAATATCCGGGAAGCAACAATGCGCGCCGGATCACTTTTGAGTATGTCATGCTTGACGGTATCAATGACAGCCCGGCAGATGCACGTGAACTTGTGCGGCTGTTGAAGGATATTCCGGCCAAGGTCAACCTGATTCCGTTCAACCCCTGGCCCGGTACGCCGTATCAATGCTCCAGCAATAATGCAATGCATCGCTTTGCGAAGATCGTTAATGATGCGGGCTACTCCTCCCCTATTCGTGTGCCGCGCGGCCGCGATATCATGGCCGCCTGCGGTCAGCTTAAATCCGAAAGCAAGAAAGTTTCTGCAGCCCAGCTTAAAGAAAATGAAGCAACATCAGCTTTATAACTCAAACTGCATTGTGATGCTTGTTGGACGATCGTAGCCCTTGTGGGCGGTGGTGCCGGTTTGACGGAAACCGTGATGGCGAAAAAAATCATGCACCTCTGTCAATTCGATACGGGATTGAAGCTCGATTATCTTCTTATTCCGGGATTTGGCGATTGTTTTGGCAAACCCGACGAGCAGCCCCCCAACTCCGGATTTCTGCGTTTGAGGATCAATAGCGAGCTTGCCAAGATAGATTTTTTCACCCAGATCTTTGAGAAAGCAACAACCGACCAACCGGCTCCCTTGCCAAGCGAGAAGAAGGGTCTCTTCTCTCGCCTTGTCAATGATCGTCTCCGTATTTAAAAGCTGAAGAGAGGACGGCGGATCAATACGCGCATCCATATAGGCAAATGCGGCGTACAGCAGGTCAAGCAGCGCCTGCCAATCGTCAAACTCCTCATCCGCAATGACGATATCAATCATCTAACTATTCCGGGAGGAGGTTAAGTGTTTCTTGAAAAGATACGCACACATTCCGATGACTAGCCCCCAAAAAGGGGCACCAACGGATAGAAGTGTCATCCCCGATGCCGTGACGGCGAAAGTCAGGATGGCGGCATCTCGTTCCGACTCATCCTTAAGGGCGCTTTCCAGACTGTTGGCAATGGTCGATAACAGGGCAAGCCCGGCTATCGCCATGACGAGCGGAGCGGGAAAGGCAATAAACAGCGCCGCAATCGCGGCTCCGAAGAGCCCGGCCATGATATAAAAAAATGACGCCCATAAAACCGCCGGATAGCGTTTTGCAGGGTTCGGGTGGACATCCGGGCTCATACATAGGGCGGCGGTAATCGCGGCGAGGTTAAAGGCAAACCCGCCAAATGGTGCCAGTAAAATTCCTGTGAAACCGGACCATCCGATCAGTGGGGATGCGGGCGCCATATAACCATGGGCACGCAACGCGGCAATTCCCGGCACATTCTGAGAAGCCATGGTCACGATAAAAAGCGGGATGCCGACACCAATCAATGTGGGAATGTCAAAGCTCGGCATTACGAAAATAGGCCGGGTGAGGGTGAAATCTGCCTCAATTGATGAAATCTGGCCGCCAGCAAAAGCAATGACAACACCCGTCAGCAGGGTGAGCGGTATAACGTAACGGGGCATAAACTGCTTGGCGGCAAGGAAAGCAACCACCATGGCACCGACCATCAACACATCTGCTTCCAGTGCGACAAAGGCATCCAAGCCAAAACGCAAGAGGACTGCCGCCAGCAAGGCCGATGCGAGCGATTGGGGCACGAATGCCATGATTTTCTCAAAAAGCCCGGTCACGCCGCAAAGAGTAAGAAGCACTGAGCTAAAGATAAAGGCGCCAATTGCATCCCCCATCGGAACTCCTGGAAGGCTGGTCGCGAGAAGGGCCGCCCCGGGCGTTGACCAGGCAATCAGGATCGGCTGGCGATAAAAGAGGGTGAGGCCAATACTGCTTATCCCCATCCCAATTCCGACGGCCCAAAGCCAGGAACTGATCTGTTCCGGCGTAGCGCCCGCAGCATTTGCTGCCTGAAAAACAATGGCTCCGGCTCCGGCATAACCGACCAACACAGCGACAAAGCCGGTGGAAATGTAACTTGGAGAGAAAAAACGCAGCATTTGATCTATGTCTCTTACATTGAAATACGTTATAACGCACAATCATGTTATAATTAGCAGATGTGCGCTATAGCGCTCAAGCGAAATCGGATCATATATGCAGAACATGAAGGACCATCTTTCCAATACCCTGAAAACATTACGCAAGGAGCGTAGCTGGAGTCTGGATGCTGTTGCTGCCAAGACGGGAGTCAGCAAGGCCATGCTCGGTCAGATCGAGCGCGGCGAATCAAGCCCGACCACCGCTATACTCTGGAAGCTGGCGACGGGATTTCAGGTGTCTGTTTCGTCCCTGATGGAACCCCTCCCTGAAGTCGCCGCACAGACGCTTGTCAGGGACGCAAATGAAATGCGTCAGCATCCGGGCGACAGCGGGATGGCCGTCGCCCCGCTTTTCCCGTTCGAAGCCCGCTTCGGCTTCGAATATATGGAGCTGACTTTTCTTCCCGGCTACGAGCGGCTGTCAGAACCGCACGAGGCGGGTGTGGTTGAGTACATTACGGTCATGTCCGGGCGAATGGAAATTTTTACAGAAGATTTCTGGCGGCCCTTGAAGGCAGGACAGTCAATCCGCTTTTGCGCAGACAGACCGCATGGATACCGGAATCGCAGTCGGGTCAAGGCGGTTACGCTTTCGGTGATCCATTATCCGCGGCGTGCCTGAATGTCGCAGGAAACTCCCCTTGCGAAGCCGCTGCTTTTCCCCTAGTTTGCGCGCTGAAAATTTGACCAAATAACAGATTCCCTACCGAGGTTCCCTGTCATGTCCCAAGAAATCAAGAAAGTCGTTCTCGCCTATTCCGGCGGTCTCGATACCTCCGTCATCCTGAAATGGCTTCAGACGACCTATAATTGCGAAGTGGTCACCTTTACCGCCGACCTGGGACAGGGAGAAGAACTCGAACCGGCACGCGCCAAAGCGGAAATGCTCGGCATCAAGGAAATCTATATCGATGACCTGCGGGAAGAGTTTGTCCGCGATTTCGTGTTTCCCATGTTCAGGGCCAATGCCGTCTATGAGGGGCAGTATCTCCTCGGAACATCCATTGCCCGCCCGCTGATCTCCAAGCGGCAGATCGAGATTGCGAAGGAAGTCGGAGCCGATGCGGTCGCTCATGGTGCCACGGGCAAAGGAAATGACCAGGTTCGGTTTGAGCTCGGCTATTACGCATTGGATCCGGATATCAAGGTGATTGCCCCTTGGCGGGAATGGGACCTCAACTCCCGGACCAAGCTGATTGAGTTTGCGGAGAAGAACCAGATTCCGATTCCCAAAGACAAGCGCGGCGAAGCTCCCTTCTCTGTCGATGCCAACCTGCTTCATATCTCGGCAGAAGGAAAGGCATTGGAAGATCCGTGGGAAGAGGCCGGTGAATATGTCTATTCACGGACCGTCGCACCGGAAGATGCCCCTAATACACCGACCTATATCGAAATTGACTACGAAAAAGGCGATCCCGTCGCCATTAACGGCGAGAAAATGTCCCCGGCGGAATTACTGACGGCGCTTAACAAATATGCCGGTGATAATGGCATTGGCCGCCTCGATCTGGTGGAGGGTCGTTTCGTCGGCATGAAGTCCCGCGGCATTTATGAGACACCGGGCGGCACCATCATGCTGGAAGCGCATCGGGGAATTGAGCAGATTACGCTTGATCGCGGTGCCATGCATTTGAAGGACGATATCATGCCACGCTATGCCGAGCTGATCTATAATGGTCTGTGGTTCTCGCCGGAACGTGAAATGCTTCAGGCCCTGATAGACAAGAGTCAGGAAAAGGTGACCGGAACCGTGCGCCTAAAGCTTTATAAAGGCAGGGTGAGTGTCGTCGGACGGAAGAGCCCCTATTCGCTGTATTCCATGGAGCATGTGACCTTCGAAGAAGACACGGTCTACGACCAGCGGGACGCGGAAGGCTTTATCAAGCTGAATGCGCTTCGCCTGCGGCTTCTGCACAGGCAAAAATCCTGATCATTTCTTGTCGTAGGGGTCGGTTCCCGGCTCCTCGGCATCTGCCTCAAAATCAGGAACTTCCTCCACATATGGGATGTAGCGGTCCTTGATAAACAGGGCGGCAGAAAACAGCCCGCCGCCGACTGCCCCAAGCGTCATCAGAACCGGCGCCGAAGGCACCCATTGCAGGTTCCAGCCGACATCAAGCGTGTTCAAAAGAAACAACAATGCTGCCGCAGGCAAGACAATGAATATGACGCTGAAGACGATACCCACCAGTGCGCCAATGGCGACAAACTTTGAAAATTTTTCGATTGTCTGACGGGTAAATCTCAATGCGGCGCTCTAGACCTCTGGTTCCTCAACGCCTGCCTGACGGCAGGCTGCGGTCACCGTGTTGGCAAGCAGGCAGGCAATGGTCATCGGACCGACGCCCCCCGGGACCGGCGTAATGGCCCCTGCGACTTCTATCGCTTCCTCATAACAGACATCCCCGACAAGACGTGTTTTACCGTCTTCCTTGGGTATCCGGTTAATGCCGACGTCAATGACTGTTGCTCCCGGCTTGATCCAGTCCCCTCTTATCATTTCGGGACGACCGACAGCTGCCACCAGAATATCCGCCTGTCGGCAAACAGCAGGTAAGTCCTTGGTGCGGGAATGGGCGATCGTCACTGTGCAGCTTTCCGCCAGCAACAGGCTCGCCATCGGCTTACCAACAATATTCGACCGTCCGACGACAACGGCATTCAGACCGGAAAGTTCACCAAGCGTATCCTTTAGCATTATTATGCAGCCAAGCGGCGTGCAAGGCACCATCGCAGGCAGCCCGACTGCCTGACGGCCCGTGTTGATCACGTGAAAACCATCCACATCTTTCATCGGGTCAATTGCATCAAGTATGGCCATCTCATTGACCTGATCAGGGAGCGGGAGTTGCACAAGAATACCGTGGATTGTCTGATCCTCGTTAAGGCGATTGACAACATCAAGAACCTCCGCCTCGGTGGCTGTGACTTCCAGACGGATCTCCTCGGACTTCATCCCAGCCTCCAGTGTCGCCTTGCCCTTATTACGGACGTAGACCTGGCTTGCCGGATCCTCTCCAACCAGTACAACCGCAAGGCCGGGCGTCAGTCCATACTGACTTTTCAGGATTTCCACCTGTTTTCCTGCCTTTTCCCGCACTTGGGCAGAGAAGGCCTTACCGTCAATTACTGTTGCTGTCATTCCTGAATCCCCTCACCTTCGGCCTTTTGGTCAATTACTTATCAAGCCATTTTCTCATCTCGGTTTCAATCACAGCAGGATCGCCCTTGATGAGCAAAGACTTGTTGCGATCCAGCTTTCCCGAGATAATTTCGAAAGTACCCTTACCACGCTTTGTTGATTTCGACATTAGTTTGACCAGAGCGTCGTTAGCTTTTCCGTTTTCCGGAATTGCGGTAACTTTCACCTTCAGGCGCGACCGTCCGTCACCATCAACAAAAATTCCCTCAATTTGATTATGTGCCGCGTTGGGGGTCAGTCTGATATCAAGCAGGAGGCCATCATCTCTCCGCCTCAATGGCATGGTCACATCATTTGCGGGGCATACTCAAACAGCAAATTCCGCAGGAAAATCAACAATAAGATTAGAATAATCGGTGACACATCCAGTCCGCCCATCGTCGGAACTATCCGCCTGATAGGTCTCAAAGGCGGTTCCGTAATCCGATAAAGGAAATTACCTACTGTTGACACAAACTGATTATTCGTATTGACCACATTGAAGGCGACCAACCAGCTCAGGATCGCATTTGCAATCAACAGCCAGATAAAAATATTGATAATCGCACTGATCAGAAGGAGTAAGGATGTCATGTATATACCTGCTCGATTTAACCCAACCTACATTTAGGCTGTACGCCCGCAAAAGGCAACCATTCTACGGGCGATGAGACTGAAAAGCAGAAATTATCGTCAGTATTTCAACGCAGCAGTCGTCGCCTGATTGACAACCTTTGTCAAAACGGCTTTAACAAAATCTGCCTGTGTCATGCCATCGCTGCCGCCCATATCACTCATCTTTATATCTGGCAGCGTCGTGGAAAATTTTGTTGAAATGGGATAAACTTTCCCCGACAGTTTACCACCTGTTATCGTCAAGCTATCGACGCGAAGTTTGCCGCTCTTGCTGCCGGAACTATCGGCCGTCACGGCATAGGCCGCCGCAGCCGCAAGAATGATCGCGAGATTGGAACTGGTGGCACTGGTTTCCAGATCGATGGCCGGGTTTGTAATTTCAATCGACCTGATATGGAGCGGGCCCCATAAAATATTCCAGGGGGTAATCTGGATCTCGGCTTCATCAACGACAAAGCTTGTCTTTGAACTGCCAATGTTCGAGTTCGGGACTGTTAATCCTGCAATGCTGCCCCGACCAGTGAGAATATTCACGTCAAAAGCATCAAGGGTTACTTTTTCGCCAGTGGCATAGCTGCCCACAGTTACAATCGCGTCCTTGGCCGTGGAATTAACATGTTTCTCAGCTGTGTACACGCCAGCGACGATTGCCGCAATAACGACAACAATGACGCCACCGTTGATAAACAGGGATTTTACATTCATGAAGATTTCTCCGGTTCCTGCAGGTTGAAGCACAAGAACCGAATATAATCTTTAGTTGTTTTTATTCAATATTAATTACACTTTAAAAGTGCATTTCCTGAGCATGTCCGGCTATTCGAACTCCGGTTCGTCCCACCAGGGGTAGAACTCCGGCATGTCGGTTGACGGGCGCATGGAGAATTTCGCAGGACGTTTTTCAAGGAAGGAAGTAACGCCCTCGGCTACATCCGGGCTCTGGCCCATCATGGAAATGCCGCGACTATCTACCTTATGAGCTTCCATCGGATGGTCCGCACCCAGCATCCGCCACATCATTTGCCGACACAGCGCTACGGAAACTGGTGCGGAGTCTGCAATGAGTTCTCTTGCAAGATTGCGGGCCGCTTCAATTAATGCTTCGTGAGGATATACGGCTTTGACCAGTCCGCCTTCCTTTGCCTCCTCGGCCGGGAATATACGTCCTGAATAAACCCATTCGGCCGCCTGGGATATCCCGACCAGTCGTGGGAGAAACCAGCTACTGCACGCTTCCATCACAATTCCCCGGCGGGAAAAAACAAAGCCGATCCGCGCCTTGTCTGAAGCAAGGCGGATATCCATCGGCAATGTCATCGTCGCGCCAATTCCAACAGCCGGACCATTGATTGCACCTATGATCGGCTTTTTTGACTGAAACATCCGCAAGGTTACACGCCCGCCGCCGTCACGATGAACCTCCCCTTCTTTTTGAACACCGCGCGCCTTATAGTTAAAGGTATCCTTACCGGCCCCAAGGTCCGCGCCGGCGCAAAACGCCCGCCCTGCCCCTGTCACGACGATGGCCCGGACATCATCGTCCTCATCAGCCTTGTCAAACGCATCTATAAGCTCGTCACGCATTGTTGCCGTAAAGGCATTCAGATTTTCAGGACGGTTGAGGGTGATTGTCAGAATCTGGTCTTCAACATCATACAGGATATGTTCATAGGACACGGGATTACCTCCGGATTTTTGATTATTATTTGGTTGGCGCTGTCTTGTCATGACAAGATGATTTAATGGATTTATGCTAGCAAGGAACGGTCCGGCAAGGCCAGCGAATTCTTAGAGGAAACATCAAATGTCCAACAATGCGAAACAAGCCATCAGAGGCTATCATGCCCATGTCTATTATCGCCCGGAAAACAAGGATGACGCTGCATTGGTTCGCGATCAGCTGGATGAACTGTTCGACGTAAATCTGGGCCGCTGGCATGACAAGCCCGTCGGGCCGCACCCTATTTCCATGTATCAGGTGGTGTTTTCGACTGAGGATTTTTCTGAAATCGTTCCCTGGCTGATGCTAAATCGCCAGGGATTGGATATATTGGTTCATCCGGAAACCGGCGATGATCTTGCTGATCATCGGGACAATGCATTATGGCTTGGTGAAAAGCTAAAGCTCAATCTTGGAATGTTCGAGCAGACGTAACCGCGTTAGCTGTTGTCCTTGTTCTGATAAGCCATGTTGCAATGCTTGAGGCAATAAGGCTTACTGGGAACGGCTTCATCGCCGCAGAAATGAAAGTTGTCTTCCCCCGGATGACCGATCGGCCATTGGCAAGCCCGGTGCGCCGGAATAACCTTCTTTTTCGGCTTGGCGACGGCAGGCGTTGATTTTGATGAAAGCCCAAGGCGATTAGCCTTACCGATGACAGCATTGCGGGTAACATCCCCGAGTGCCTCGGCAATTTCCGCAGCCGTTTTTCCGGAGCCCCAGAGCTTTTTCAGCTTTTCAATACGTTCGTCAGTCCAACTCATACCCAGATCTCTTGTTGCGGTTGCCTCATGTCAATCAGCTGGCCGCAGGATACGCCAAATCCCGTCCGCCGCCAAAGACCTTGATATATCCTTCGGCGGCGGCAGAGTCTACAGATATCCGTCAACCATCTCTATTCAGCGTAGGAGATGCGCCAAACCGTTTGGCTGACCGCATCGGCAATAAGCAGCGAACCATCCGCCGCAACGGCAAGTCCGACGGGGCGCCCCCATACTTTTGCAGCACCTGGCTCTTCTGCTTCAATGCGAAAGCCGGTCGCGAAATTCTGATAAGAACCGGTCGGGCGTCCATCCTCGAACGGGACCCGGACAATTTTATAGCCTGTGGGTTTGGAAGCGTTCCATGAGCCCTGAAAAGCGACGAAAGCATCATTCACATACTCATCCGGGAATGACCCTCCGCGATAAAAGGCAAGACCAAGAGGCGCCGAATGTGACTGGAACAAAACATCCGGCAGGATAGATTTCTCCACCATTTCCGGGGCTTCTTCCGCGTAGTCAGGATCAGGGAATGTTCCTGTATAGGCATAAGGCCACCCGTAAAAACCGCCTTGCTTAACCTCTGTCAGATAGTCCGGCACCAAGCCGTCACCATAACCATCCCGTTCATTCACGACAGTATAAAGCGCGCCGGTTTGCGGGTTAAAATCCATGCCCACAGGATTTCGAAGTCCTGTCGCCACGGTCTCCATTCTGTTGTCATCGAGGTAGTATTTCTGGATACTCGCTCGTGGCAGCGGTTCAATCCCGACATTTGAGGCGCTGCCGACAGCGATATACAAAGCATTGTCCTTCTCGTCATAAAGAAGAATACGGGTCCAATGCCCGCCGCCGTTGCCAAGAGATCCCGGCTCAGTGACCTCTTCAATTGGTCCGCTCACTTCCAGGTCACCTACCTTGAAAGGAACCCGTCGCAGCTGCGTTTCCTCACCGATATAAAGCCACTCACCAACAATCGCCATGCCATGAGGCGTGTCAAGATCCTTGACAAGGACGCTCGCCATTTCCGCATCCCCGTCCCCATCTGCATCGCGCAAAAGCGTTATCTTACCTCCTCGCGGCTCCGCCAGCAGAACATCGCCGTTCTCAAGACTGTATAGCCATCTCGCGTGCGTCAGGTCTTTGCGAAATGCATTGACCTTGAAGCCCGCTGGAACATTCAATTCGCCTTCTTTATTGCTGCTGACCCGACGAGGGCTCAAAGCCTCCACCGGTGTTTCATATGGTTTGGGAAGGTCATCGGCCCGGATAGTGATCATCGCGCCAACTTCGTTGCTGTCCTCCGCATGAACGACAGCAAATGGCGTTAGAGCCAAAAACATGATTATAATGGTCGACAGATTTCTTGTGTTCGCAGCTATATGTATCATTTCACCTCTTTGGTAATAGTTTACCAACTATTTTCCCATATTATCTGGATATGGTCTTGTCACATTCCAAAGGAAAGTTAAACTAGGTGGCAGGCCAGTTTAACGTTAATTTCAGGAAGCCAGCACCCCGAGAATGCCACAGAAAGTCCTCCTTGTCCTCCATCAGGCTACCTCTGATCCCGGTCGTGTCGGTGAAGCCATCAGAACGCGCGGGTTCGAGTTGGACATGCGAATTCCGGCAATTGGCGACCCCTTGCCAAAGACAATGGACGAACATGACGCAGCCGTTATTTTTGGCGGCCCTATGAGCGCGAATGATGACCATGAAGCCTTTATTCGCGAGGAAACAAAACTCGTCGATGTCATACTGAAAAGCGAAACGCCCTATCTCGGCATCTGTCTCGGCGCGCAAATCATGGCCCGCGCCCTGGGCGCTCGTGTTGCGGAACATGAAGAGGGCTTTCGTGAAATCGGCTATTACCAACTTACACCAACAGAAAATGGCAGCCCCCTTTTTAATCAGCCGATGCAGGCCTACCAATGGCATCGGGAGGGATTTGACCTGCCTCAGGGCGCAACATTACTCGCGAGCGGCGAGTTCTTCCCGAACCAGGCATGCCAGATCGGAAAAAACGCCTTTGGCATTCAGTTTCACCCAGAAGTCACCGAAGCGATGAACCATCGCTGGGCAAAGAAGGCGGCACATATGCTTTCGGATCCCGGCGCACAGTCAGCCGAAGTCCAGCTTGAAGGTCGCCGTAAATACGACGACGAGGTCCGGAACTGGCTCGACCGATTTCTGGATCACTGGCTGCCCCCTTTGGCGCAGCAACAGACAGCCTACGGCAGCTAGGATTATGAGCCTAGATCACGCGTTTGGACTTCAGATCCGCCAGGTCCTCCACAGAATAACCAAGGCTTTCCATAATCTCATCGGTATGTTCACCAAGAGTCGGAGCCCGTCGCTTCATCTTGGTATCGGTTTTGGACATCTTGATCGGCAGTTCTGTTAAGGGAATTTTCTTGTCAAAACCGGGATATTCGACTTCCTTCAAAAGTCCCATCGCCGCGAGATGCGGATCGTCCAGCACTTCCTGAGGTGACATCACGGGACCGCAAGGGAGCCGAACTTCATCCATCGCCGCGATCGCCTCTTTCGTCGTCCGCTCGGCGCACCATTTCGCCATCCGTTCGGAAATGATTTCATTATGGTCGCC
>TARA_R110001606_G_scaffold3642_47_pt1 | contig 49336 bp, 42 predicted proteins | sample TARA_R110001606 | Tara Oceans TARA_R110001606 (sample SAMEA4398315) | marine metagenome | biome: Polar Biome; feature: [SRF] surface water layer (ENVO:00010504); material: water (ENVO:00002006), including particulate matter (ENVO:01000060) such as... | depth 5 m
CCCGATAGTCCGCCTGCGGCGATGTGCCGTAGGAAACAAGGCGGCGATCCGAAATCCGCCCGATAAGCGCCTGCACTTCCGGATGGTCAATGCAGACCGCGGCAAAACCATAGAAAGGAATATTCTGCACAAAGGTCTGGAATGCATCTCGCACCCCGTCAAAGTCCCCATAGAAATCAAGATGCTCCGGATCGATATTCGTTACGACGGCGATTGTGGCGGGCAGCTTCGTGAAGCTACCGTCGGACTCATCCGCCTCAACCACCATCCATTCCCCATTTCCAAGCCGGGCATTGGTCCCATAGGCATTGATGATGCCGCCATTGATTACCGTCGGTTCCATACCGGCAGCATCCAGAAGGCTTGCCAGCATTGAGGTTGTTGTCGTCTTTCCATGCGTGCCGCCCACGGCAATCGCCCATTTGAGGCGCATCAATTCCGCCAGCATTTCAGCGCGGCGAACCACAGGAATCAGATGATCGCGCGCTTCGCGCACTTCCGGATTATCCGCCTTCACCGCCGAGGAAATCACAACCACCTGCGCCTCCCCGAGATTCTTCGCATCGTGGCCTTCATGAACGGTAATCCCCAAGGAACGGAGGCGCTCCACATTTGCATTGGCGGAGAGGTCGGAACCCTGCACCTGATAGCCGAGCGTATGCATAACCTCCGCAATGCCGCTCATCCCGATGCCGCCAATTCCGACAAAATGCACAAGGCCCATATCTAGCGGTAACGTTCTCATGCCGCGGCCTTTCCACTATTCTTGCTGTCGCTATTCGCCGGTTTGCATTCCTCCACAAGGTCTGCAAGTTTTTCAGCGGCGTGAATTTCGCCAAGACTGGATGCCGCCGAAGCCATAACGGACAAGCAGTCCGGATGGCGGAGAAGATAGGTCAACTGGCGTGTCGCCTCCTCTACCGTAAAATTATCTTGCAGGATCAATCGGGCGGCACCGCGCGCTACAGCGTTCTCTCCATTCTTCCGTTGATGGTCATCCATGGCATGCTTGTAGGGCACCAGCAGAGAGGGGCGGCCAGCCACCGTCAGTTCAGACAATGTTGACGCGCCCGAACGGGTGATTGCCAGATGGCATTCGCCCAATAGTTCCGCCACATTGTCAAAAAAAGTAGAGAGATTAGCGTCGATATTTGCGCCGCTGTATACTGTACGGACAGCCTCGAGGTCTTCTGCACGGCACTGCTGGGTTACGTGAAGCCGTGATTTCAGATCTTCGGGAAGCGCCGCGAGTGCTGTCGGCACAACCTCAGACAGGATTGTCGCACCCTGACTTCCGCCCAGGACAAGGAGCTTGATCTCGCCTTCCGGCGTCAAGCTTTCATAGTGCTTGCCAAACAACGGCAGGATCGCACGGCGAACAGGGTTACCCGTATAAATCATCTTGTTGGCAATCTCATTATCCGGACTCTCGGTATGGTCGAAGGAAGTCGCTATAATACGCGCATGATTTGCCAATAGTTTATTCACGCGTCCCAAAACCGCATTTTGTTCATGCAAAAGTAATGGAATGCCAAGGCTCGCCGCCGCCGCGGCAGGTGGCATTGAGGGATATCCGCCAAAACCGACAACAACCGCCGGCTTAAGACGCCGCAATGCACGACGGGCTTGAAAAAAGCCGATAATCAGTGATGCAACCGCCTTGATCTTGCCAACGATGCCGCGAACGGACGGGGAGCCAGCTTTCACCTGCAGAATGCTAACCCCCGGAAACAGCTGCTCGAACTTTTCGCCGCGACCGTCCGTTATCAGGGTGACAGCAAATCCGCGTGCTGTCAGCTCTTCAGCAAGAGCGCGGGCCGGGAAGATATGTCCCCCCGTACCGCCACTCGCAAGAACGATATTTTTCTTTACCGCCACCGTCATTTTAGTTCCCCTGTGCCCGCACGACGACGGCTCAGTGCCAACAGCATCCCCATCAAAAGGGCCAGCGCGAACATCGACGAGCCGCCATAGGAGATAAACGGCAATGTCATGCCTTTGGTCGGCATCAGGCGTAAATTAACGCCGATATTCACAACGGCCTGAAGACCAAACTGGGTCAGCAAACCGGCCGCAGCGAGAACCACAAAAAAGTTCTTCTCTTCCAGAAGTCGGCTGAATCCGCGCAGGACGATAAAGGCGAAAATTGCAACGACGAGAAGGCAGACAACCACGCCAAATTCTTCGCCTAGCACGGCGAAGATAAAGTCCGTATGCGCATCTGGCAGTTGCCGCTTTACCGAACCATCCCCGGGACCCACACCGAGGAAACCGCCCGTCTGAAACGCCTCCATCGCGCGCTCAATCTGGTAGTTTCCGCCGCCCGAAGGATCAAGGAAACGATCAACCCGGCTGGCCACATGAGGAAACAAACTATAGGCCGCCGCCGCGCTGACGATGCCAACAACGACGAACATTACCACCCAGATAATCGGAAGACCCGCCAGGAAAAATTGCACAAACCACACGGCTGAAACCAGGAGGTTCATACCGACATCAGGCTGCAGCAACAGCAAGGAGATCACAAAAACAAACAGCAGGATCGAAATCAGGTTTCCAGGAATTTCATCGCTGCGCCGTTGTTCCGCAAACATCCAGGCGGCGACGACCGCAAAAGACGGCTTGAGAAATTCCGTTGGCTGCAAGGTGAAGCTGCCGAATTGCAACCAGCGATGCGCGCCCTTGACTTCCGGGCCAACCAGAAGCGTCGCAATGGTTAGAAGCGAGAAAACACCGAAGCTGACAACTGCCAGCCGCCGTACCCACAACGGGGACAGCAACGAAATCGCAAAGATGATCATTGCCGCCATCGGTAAATACATGAACTGACGGCGAACAAAATGGAAATTATCGAGGTTCAGGCGGGCGGCAATCGCCGGACTTGCCGCGAGAACCATGACGCCGCCCATGACGACCAGCAGACCAACAGCTACCAAAGTCCAGCGATCAACTGTCCACCACCAACTTCCAACGACGGAACGGTCGAGGCGCGTAAATGTTGTCATGATGCCGCCTCTCCTATCAATCGTTTTGCGGCGGCACGAAAAGCATCGCCGCGCGCCTCAAAACTCTCGAACTGATCAAAGCTTGCCGCAGCCGGAGACAGCAGGACAATTGCCTCCCTATACCCAGACCGAAACGCGGCATCCGCTGCTTGACGAACCGCGTCTTCAAGCTCATTGCATTTGCGGACAGGCACCTTGCCTTTTAGCGTGGATTCAAAATTATCGGCCGCCTCGCCAATCAGGAATGCCTCACGAATACGGCCGAAATGAGGGACAAGAGCCGTTATCCCGCCAGCTTTTTCCCGGCCGCCAGCAATCCAGAAAATATTATCGAAGCTGGTCAGCGCCTTCTCGGCCGCCTCAGCATTTGTGGCCTTGGAATCATTTATGAACAGGACATTATTCCAGCGGCCAACTTCCTCCATCCGGTGGGGTAGACCTCCAAATGACAAGAGCCCAGCGCATATTTCATCGGACGTCAGCCCCGCACTCCTCGCTGCAGCAACAGCTGCCGCCGCATTTTGCCAGTTATGACGGCCGCGCAGAGAACCAATCTTTGAAATATCCATCGTCCAAGATTGATCGCCGAAGGATCGATCCTCCAGACGGCCGTCAATAACAGCAACCCCGCTATCAACCGGCGTGGTTGTCGAAACAGGAATTATCCGTCCTTCGCCATGTATGGCGAGACAGGTCGCAATATGCTCGCAAAGTGGATCATCAATGTTAATGATCGCAACATCATCCTCATTCTGGCGCTGAAAAATCCGCCGCTTGACCGCCGCGTATCCTGCCATATCACCATGGCGATCCAGATGGTCTGGCGTAATATTCAGTAATACCGCAATGTCCGCATGCCATGAGGGCGTGAGATCAAGCTGATAGGATGATAGCTCAAGAACATAGTTTCCATCTTCGTCGAGCTCCGGCAGATCCATAACCGGCGTGCCGATATTCCCGCCAAGTGCGGATGACTTGCCGGCTTTGCTCAACAGATGATGGATAAGGGCGGACGTCGTCGACTTGCCGTTCGTTCCCGTAATCCCGATGATCCGGCCAGCCTCCTTCTCCTGCAGAAAAATTTCCACGTCGCCAATCACCGACGCGCCTGCTTTTTTGGCGAGTTCGACAACAGGGTGAGGTGCGGGATGGGTGAGAGGGACACCTGGGCTTAATATCAGCGCTTCTGCCCCGGGCCAGCTTTGTTGGAACGGATCCTGAACGGTCAGCCCGGCGTCAAGCGCCGCCTTACGGCGCGCTTCGTCATCGTCCCAGACGAATACATGGGCTTCCCCAAGATGAAGCTGACGTGCCGTCGCCAGACCGCTTTTACCAAGTCCAAAAACGGCGATATTCTTATGCTGATATGCGTGGCTGTGCATCATCCCTCACCTCAACTTCAACGATGCAAGGCCGACCAGGGCAAGGATGACAGCGATGATCCAGAACCGGATGACGATTGTCGGCTCCGCCCAGCCTTTTTGCTCAAAATGATGATGCAGCGGCGCCATGCGGAATACCCGCTTCCCAGTCATTTTATAGGATGCCACCTGCACGATGACTGAAATCGTCTCAAGTACGAAAAGCCCTCCGATAATGGCCAGAACGATTTCGTGACGCGCCACAAGGCTGATGGAGCCAAGGGCGCCACCCATGGCAAGCGAACCCGTATCTCCCATAAAAACCATTGCTGGCGGGGCATTGAACCAGAGGAATCCGAGACTTGCTCCGATCAGGGCCCCGCAAAAAACAGTCAGTTCGCCGGACCCCGGAACGTATTGAATCTGCAGATAGTTGGAGAAAACAGCATTGCCGACGAGATAGGCAATCAAGGCAAAAGAGGCGGCAGCGATCATCACCGGAACGATGGCGAGACCATCCAGCCCGTCCGTCAGATTAACTGCGTTCCCCGCGCCAACTGTGACCAATATAGCAAACGGAATATAGAACCAGCCGAGATTAAGAATGGCATTCTTGAAGAACGGGATTGTCAGGACACCGGAGATATCAACTGGCGAACTCATCATCACCACATAACCGGCCAAACCGGCAATGATGAACTCCAACAGCAGTTTTAGCTTTCCTGGCAAGCCCCGCGTGTTGTGACGGCTGACCTTCAAGTAATCATCGGCAAACCCGATCGCACCAAATCCGATGGTGACCAACAATACAACCCAGACATAGATATTACTTAAATCCGCCCAGAGAAGCGTACTGATCGCCAATGCCAGAAGGATCAGGAACCCGCCCATCGTCGGCGTACCCTGTTTCGCGATGATATGGCTTTGCGGACCGTCGTCACGGATCGGCTGTCCGCGATGCTGCTTGCTTTTCAGCCACCTGATAACGCTGGGGCCACAGATAAAACTGATCAGGAGCGCCGTCATAACTGCTCCGCCAGTTCGAAATGTCAGATAACGAAAGAGATTAAAGAGAGCAAAATCATCTGCCAGCGGAAATAGGAAGTTATAGAGCATCAGCGCCCCCTCTGTTCGGCGGCGACCAAAACCGCAGGTCGTCTGGCAAGCAATGCCTCAAGCGGCACGCTCATCTTGCTTCCAAGCGACCCCTTCACTAACACAATATCCCCGGCGCCTACCGTTTCCAGCAACGGTTCTATCAACTCCTCGGACGTCATCGCATGATATGTTGTGACCGAGCTTGGCATGGATTTCGTTAAATGCGTCATATTGGGACCGCACGTAAAGAGGATGTTTACCTCCGCGGCACAAACATCTTCTTTAAGGCTGCGGTGAATATCTGCGGACTTGTCGCCAAGTTCCAACATGTCTCCCAGAACAGCAATACGCCGCCCTTTTCCGTCAGGATAAAGAGTATGGAGCACCTCAAGCGATGCCCGCATGGACGCCGGACTTGCATTATAACTGTCATCCAGCACCATATAGCTGCCGTCAGGGCATGGCACCATATGGCGCTCTCCCCGCCCCTTCGGCAACCGCAAGTCACCGAGTGTCTCGGCAGCCTGCTCGATATCTGCGCCGAGCTCGCTAATCATCCCAAGCACCCCGAGAACATTGCTCACCCAGTGACGCCCCGGCACACCGAGGCGAAAAAACACCTCATGTGACGCGATCCTGACCGCCATATCGCTATAATCCGCATAGAGAGTAAAATCAGTCAGGCGGACATCTGCCTCGGATTTCTCCCCGAATGTCAGGATCCGCGTGATTCCGGCATTGGCCGCAATGCTTTTCAATAAGCCGCCATAGCTGTTGTCTCCGTTCAGAATAACCGAACCGCTTGAAGTCAAACCTTCAAATATTTCCGCCTTTGCGCGGGCGATAGCCTCGACATCAGGGAAAAACTCAAGATGCACGGCCTCAATCGTGGTGATCATGGCAACATGCGGGCGGACCATACAGGACAAAGGGCCCAGTTCGCCGGGGTGGTTCATTCCCAGTTCGAAAATAGCAAATTCAGTGTCCACCGGCATCCGGGAAAGGGAAAGGGGAACTCCCCAATGGTTATTGAAGCTGCCGACGCTGGCGTGGGTTCTTCCCTGTCGCGACAGGATATGCAAGAGTGCTTCCTTGGTTCCTGTCTTGCCGACGCTACCCGTCACTGCTGCGATCCGGGCCTTTGTTCTTTTGCGGGCGGCGGCGCCAAGTTCTTCAAGCGCCCGCAGCGTATCATCCACCATAACAACTTTGGCATCTTTCGGCAGATCTTCTGGCACCCGACTCAGTAACAGCGCGGCTGCTCCGTTTTCATGGGCTACCTTCGCGAACTCATGGCCGTCATGAACAGGACCAACGATTGCAACGAACAAGTCCCCAGCCGTAAGGGACCGGCTGTCGATGGAAACGCCGGTCGCTTTCCAATCGTCGTTCGTCGCCTTGCCGTTAACGGCGGAGATTACGTCGGTCCCTTCCCAGAGCGGTGTATCAACCATTGCCGCCCCCTAGCGCCGCCACAATCTGCAGCACAGCCTTTTTGTCGTTAAAAGGGATCGTTTCGGTCCCGATGACCTGCCCCTCTTCGTGCCCTTTGCCTGCGACAACGAGGATGTCGTCGGATTCCAATTCTTTGATGGCGGCTTCAATTGCCGCATACCGATCTCCAATATTCAAAGCATCTGGGCAGGCAACAATGATTTCGGCCCGGATCAAGGCAGGATCCTCGGTTCGCGGATTATCATCTGTGACAATGGCATGGTCCGCATAAAGTCCGGCAATGCGGCCCATTTCCGCGCGTTTTCCCTTGTCCCGATCTCCGCCGCACCCAAAGACCACAAGAATTTTACCCTTGGCATGGCTACGGACTGCCTCCAGCACCGTTTCAAGGGCATCCGGTGAATGCGCGTAATCAACATAGATCGCCGCATTGTTTGAAAGCTGTGCGACAAGTTCCAGCCGGCCCGGCACGTTGGTTATATTCGAAAGCGCCTTGCTTGCAGCGACCGGATCACCGCCCGCTCCGATCACCAGACCGAGCGCACAGAGCGCGTTCAGGGCCTGGAATTCACCGGCAAGCGGCAGCATGATGTCATGGCGTGTTCCGAAGACATCAATTTTTATGGCCTGGCCTGCGCTTTCCGGCACGACATCAACGAGCTTTATTTCTTCGCCTTCACGGCCATAGGAGATGATTTTGACTCCGCGGTTCTTCGCGGTCCGCAAAAAGGTGGGATAAACTTCCGAATCCGCATTCAGCACCGCTGTTCCCGTGCGATCCAGAACCCGTGAAATAAGCCCCAGTTTCGCGTTCAGATAAGCTTCCGATGTCGGATGATAGTCAAGGTGATCCCGTGTCAGATTGGTGAACGCTGCGGATTTGATACGTGCGCCATCCAGACGATATTGATCGAGCCCATGACTTGACGCCTCGATAACGGCATGCTGGATGCCGTGACCGACCAGATAGGTCAAGGTTTTGTGCAACAAGACCGGGTCAGGTGTCGTATAGCCGAGCGGAATTATCTTCTCTGGCATGACAACCCCAAGCGTCCCGATGCTTGCGGCCGGTAATTCCATAGCTTCCCAGAGCGCGCGGGTAAAATAAGCGACAGAGGTTTTACCATTCGTCCCGGTCACCGCTGCGATTGTTTCAGGCTCGGCCCCATAGAAACGAGAGGCCAAACGGGCAAGAATCAAGCGCGGATTTTCCTCGCGAAAACAAAGAAGGCTGCAATCTTCGGGCTCGTATGCCGTATCCGTGAGAATGGCAACGGCCCCTTTGTTCACCGCCTCTTCAATATACTCACGTCCATCGGCGCGGGTTCCAGAAAGCGCCGCGAAGAGAAAGCCAGGCTCAACCATACGGCTGTCTGCGGTCAGTCCCTTTATATGTTTATCATGAACCACGGGCACATCCCGCCCTTTCATCAACTCAGAAAGACGCAAGTTTCTTCTCCCGTGAGTAGATGGGAATAAACATCGCCTTCTGAACGGCTTCGCTTTCCTCGTTAACAGGAGAAATCGACAATATCGGACCGATACGGGAAATGAGGCGCCCAACAATCGGAGCCGCCGTCCAGCCAGCGCTCCTGAATCCATGGGTCTCCGCATTCCCTTTCGGCTCATCAAGCATGGCAAAGACCACATAGCGTGGATCATTCATCGGAAACGCACTCACGAAGGACGCAATAAGAGCATCGCGCTTGTAACGCCCACCCACGGCCTTTTCCGCGGTGCCGGTCTTGCCGCCGACGAGATAACCTTCCGCAGCCGCCCTGCCGCCAGTTCCCTTTTCAACAACAAGTCGCATCAAGCGCCGCATGATGCTGGACGTCTCCTCGCGAATGACCTGACGTACCGGTGATGTCTTCATGTTATCACGACGGATCACCGTCGGGTTAATGTAAGCGCCGCCATTAACGATCGCCGTGATCCCCGTACTCAGTTGCAAGGGACTGACGGACAGCCCGTGACCAAAAGAAATCGTCATGGTCTCCAGACTATTCCATCTTGGCGGCAAAATTGGGGCACCGATCTCCGGAATTTCAAGCGATGGCTTGTCGAGCAACCCGAGTTTCGCCAAAAATGCCTTATGGTTCTTCGGTCCCACTTCGTCAGCCATTTTCGCGGCGCCGATGTTCGATGAGTACATGAAGATTTCCGGAACCGACAACCAACGTTTCTTGGGATGATCATCCCGAATTCGAAAGCCGGCCTTGCGAATAGGTTCTGTCGCGTCATATCCACCTTTTAGACCAACGGTGCCGGAATCGAGAGCCATCGCCGTAGTAAAAGTCTTAAAGGTCGATCCCATCTCATAAACGCCAAGGGTAATCCGGTTAAATTTGGCATCGCCGGAAAAATCGCTCGGCCGGTTCGGGTCAAAATCTGGCAGGGATACCATTCCGAGGATCTCACCGGTTTTGACATCCATCACCATGCCTGCCGCTCCGATCGCCCGGAAAACCGACATATGGCGGGAAAGTTCGTCCCTCAGCGCATGCTGAATGCGCACATCAATGGAAAGCGACAAATCCTGCGCTGGGCTATCCTCCGATCCGCCAAGTTGCGCATCGAAATACTTCTCCACCCCAGCAATTCCGTGATTATCCACGTCAGTGAACCCCATCACATGGGAGACCAGCGCGCCCATGGGATAAAATCTTTTCTCCTCCGAGCGGAAATGCAGGCCGGGAATACCAAGCGCATTCACCTGATATTGTTGCGACGGGGTCAGGTTACGCTTAAGCCAGACAAAATTACGGGCAGAAGCGAGCCTGCTCAGGATTGTCGCCTCACTCAAATCGTCCAGAACCGTTGTCAGCTTTGCTGCCAGCTCCTTAGGGTTTATAACCTTTTTCGGCTCAGCGAATAAAGATGCCGTTGTAAGCGTTGTCGCTAGCAAAACACCGTTGCGATCGCGGATTTCAGCGCGCTTGTTTTCGACCATTGCGACAGGCCGCGAAATATCGGTATCGGCAGTCGGTGCCTCTTCTTCACCAATGCCGCTAATCGCAAGCCCGACGAGCCTGCCTGCCAGGATAACAAAACAGAACGCAAAGATGACGCCTGCCATGACAAGACGGTTCCGCCCCTGCTCCAGCGTCTCCTTCGCACTGCCATCAAGGCGCAATGGCTTGTGACGATCTTCCAGATTTTTATGGCCGAGGGGTGTCGTCAACGAGATGCGTGGGCGAGGTGACTTAGTGAGCCAAGTCAGTTCGCTCATTGCAAACTCCCCGCTCGTGTGAAGGTTGCCAACTGGAGTGGCCCTGTCGGCATCCTTTCAACCGGAGAATAATCTCGGCGAGGATTATGGCGCGGGACCGGCACGGAATATTGCTCCGGGTCCACAGGCGGATAGGGCACCTCGCCAACAGACGCCACCTGATATGGAGCAATTAGCAACAATGGCAAATACTTAGTGGCGAGCGTCTGTAATACGTCAGGACGGTTCTGATAGGTCCATTCCGCCTTCAAGATACGGACAGACTCTTTATTCTCGGCGATATTTACGTTTAGTGACTTCAGGTCTTTTTCCAGCTCCTGCACTTCATAGGAAAGCTGGTAAAGGCCATAGGAAACCACCGCAAACAGCACCAACGTCAAAACTGTCAGGTTTAGTTTCATGCCGCCTCCGTCCAAGCGGGAGCCGATGTCCTGATTGCCCCTCTCAGGCGGGCCGATCGCGAACGCGGGTTAACGGCTAGTTCGTCTGCGCGGGCCTTGAAGGCACCGCGCTTGATAAGCTTGAAAGTGGGAGCTGGCCCCTCGTCCGAGACAGGAACATGACGAGACGGCCTGGCACGCCCTTCAGACCTTGCTGACAGGAATTTTTTCACGCGTCGGTCTTCAAGACTATGGAAAGATACAACCGCTAAACGACCGCCGGGAGTAAGCAATCGTTCGGATGCGGCCAGACCCTTGACCAGCTGCCCAAGTTCATCATTTACTACTATACGCAACGCTTGGAAGGTACGCGTCGCCGGATGTATGCCCTTTCCTGTTGGACGAACAACCGAAGCCACCACTTCCGCTAACTCAACTGTACTCTTGAAAGGCGCCAACTCGCGCCTTTCGGTTACTGCACGTGCAATCGCACGTGATCTTTGCTCCTCGCCATACACAAAAATAATCTTGGCGAGTTCTGCTTCAGATTCTTCATTAACAACCTCTGCCGCCGTCCGGCCTTTACCGGACATCCGCATGTCAAGCGGCCCCTCACGCATGAAGGAAAAGCCACGCTCAGCTTCATCGATCTGCATGGAAGACACGCCAATATCGAGCGCAATGCCGTCGACCGCACCTTCGCCGAGGCTGGACAAAAGTGTCTCCATATCCGCGTAGCAACCTTCAATCATGACCAGCCGGCCCGCAAATTCCTTTGCCATTTCCTGACCAATTGAGATTGCAAGGGGGTCACGATCGATACCAAAGACCTTGCAATCCGCTGATTCAAGAATGGCACGGCTGTATCCACCGGCACCGAATGTGCCATCGACGTAAACGCCGCCGTCTTTCGGCGCGAGAATATCCAGAACCTCCCGGAGGAGTACGGAAATATGGGGAGCGTTTTGCTTAGTCATCGCCCCCTCCTTCCGAGCCAAGCCCAGTGCTTGCTGCGCGCTTGTTGGCAGCACGGGTACGAGCCTGCTTCTTGCGAACTTCAAATGCGGCGGGCTGCCAAAGCTGGAAACTGTCGCCACGCCCGACGAATGCGCACTGGCCGTCAATTCCGGCGTCCTCGAGCATTTCAAGGGGCACCATAATTCTTCCGTCGCCGTCAATCGGTAATTCAATCGCGTCACTCATCAGCGCGTCGGCATAGCTTTCACGATCTTCAGAGAGAGGGTCAAAGCCGCCAATTTTTTCCAACAACCGCTCCATCACGTCCATGCCGCATGCGTCAATAGCATCCCCATTAACGGTTGGCAGAAGGACAACGCTGTCAAAGCCCTTTGAAGCAAGGACGGCGCGAAATCGCGCGGGAACGGAAACCCGCCCCTTCTTGTCGACCTTGTTTACATATGTGGACAGAAACAGGGCCATGCAGCCAAAATCCCCCTTAAACCAAAATCATCCAATTGCCCCCGTCGCTCCTTGTGAAAATCCGGCATCGACCGGTAAAAACAAGCGTTTCTGGCATGTCATGGATAAAAACCGGAATATCATGGGATTTTATGGAAGTCAATGCCAAACGGCTGGAAAATAGCGGGTTTCACAGAGGAAAATAGATACAAAACAAGTAAAAAATTTTCTATTTCTCAGGCAGCATTCGATCAACCGTATTGTCACTTCCAAGCTTGAAAGTAATGAATAATTTAATTCATGTTCTTTATTTGTTCTTATTTGATGATCGCTAAAAAACTGTCAATATGCTCTACTTCACCCAACGCAGAGAGAGTTCTGGCGGATTTTGAGCAGGATCAAAGCTTCAGAAAGTTTCTGGATTTATCTGGATATTTGAGGATTTTTTTTGAATCGGCCGATAAAGATTCGCCAACTTCTAATATAAAGCATCAGTTAACGGGAGAAAACCTCATGAAAGAGCCCTATTTCAGGATTTCCGTTCTCTCATGATGGCGCCCATGAAGCTCTTCCTGCTCCCGCCGATAATCGGACAGCGCCCCGTCCATCGTCCGGACAATAATCTCTTCCAATGTGCGGGCTGTATTGATGCGGCCCATATACACATAGTCCGCTCCGCTGCTATACACCTCCTGAGCAGAACTAAGTTCCTCGGCATTGGCTATAACGACCGCATCTTTGTTTATCCGGCGGATAACTTCCACCAGCTCCTTGTTGTTGGTGCCGCGAAGAATATCGTCGGGAATTGTGGAGACCACGACCTTTGCTTTGCCAACGCCGGCATGGAGCAGGATTTCATCATTCGACAAATCACCATACCGCACCGACGCCCCCAGCTTGCGAATAGCCGGATGGAGATGAACATTGAAATCGATGACCAGAATACGGGGCAGAAGGTCGGGATTGTTTTTCGCGATATCATGAAGAAGGGAGGACGCCACCCGATGGAAACCCAACAACACCAAGTCAAATTCCCGTTCCGTATCAACAGCCCCTTCCTCCGGCTCGCGAAAACCGATGGCCTGCAAATAGGGGGCCATCCAGGCATGGATTCTGTAGGCATGCTTATAGAGGGTTGGGGTGAGCAGCGCTGTAATGATAAAGGCAAAAATAATTGCGCTGGCAAATTCATTCGAGATATGGCCGTACTGCGTTCCCAGATAGGAGATAACGAGGCCAAACTCCGAAATTTGCGCAAGCCGGATGGATGCAACTTCAGCATGACGCTGATCTCCGCCGGTGAAATACATCAGCGGAAAGAAAATAATCTGGCGACTTAAAAGGGCGAAAAATGTGAGCGCTACGGCAATCAGGATAACCTCTATCCCGTCAATCGGCGGTACGCTCATCCCGAGCCCGACAAAGAAAAGTGTAATGAAGAAATCCCTGACAATCCCCACTTTCGCAACGATCTCACGGCTATAGGGAAGCGTCGCAACAGTAAGTCCGGCAATCAGCGCGCTCATGCCCGTGGCGACGGACATATGCTTGCCCTCTCCAAAGACATAGTCACCGACATATTCAAACCCACGCCCGATAAATACAATGGCGAAGCACCAGCCAAGCGCTCCCACCAGCATCATCTGCGGCTCCTTTGAAAGCCAGCGAAATACCAGCGGGACAAGGCTTTTCGCCAGCGAATAGGAGACAATCGCCAGCAACGCAATCGCCAGCATCGTATAAAGGACCGGCGCCAGCTCCGGCGCGGCAAAGGAGGGCTGCAGGATGATCACGATAATGGCCCAGAAATCCTGAAACACCAGAAGGCCGAGGGCGATACGCCCCGGCTCCGTATCGAGTTCATATTTTTCCTGGAAAAGCTTGATCACCAGCAGGGTCGATGACCCGGCAATGAACAGGCCAAAATAAAGCGCATCATACGTATCGCCAACAGTCGATAGCCCAAACCAGGCCAGGGCCTTGCCTGCGAGAATTCCGAATAACACCGTCAGAGGATATTGCAGCAAACCGGTTGCGATAATCATCTTGCCGCTTCGCAGCATTCGACGCAGATCAATTTCCATCCCGATCATGAACAGGAGCAGGATAAACCCAAGCTCGGAGATGGTTTCAATATTTTCCGGTTGCGTGATCAGCTTGATGCCGATCGGGCCAATAAGAATTCCGCAAACGAGAAACGCCGCAATACTTGGAATTTTGACACGTACAAAGAGAATGGCAAGAATACTGGCAACAAAGATGCTGATACCAATATCATAAACGAGGGACGGCATATCTGTACCGGCCGCCAACGCAGGTGATGCTAAGCCGGGCAGCAGAACTGCTCCCATCCCAAGACCAACCACCCGCAAAAAAACCATTTCATTTCCTACCGTGAGAAGACGCTCAATTTAATCTATCATTTTACTGCACTTGGCGGCAGAAAATAAGGCAGATGGCCTGTAAGCCGGGTTCTGTTCCTGTTACCAGGTGATGATCATTCATCTAGGATGCCTGTTGCCAGGCACCTCAAGCAACCAACCCGGATGATAGCCCGGAAAACCGGCCTGCGCACGGGTTACCCCTGCGCTGATCATCCCTATTTGGTTTTGCTCCCGATGGGGTTTACCATGCCGCCCCTGTTGCCAGTGGCGCGGTGCGCTTTTACCGCACCCTTTCACCCTTACCCGGAAAAACCGGGCGGTTTCCTTTCTGTGGCACTTTCCCTAGGGTCGCCCCCGCCGGCCATTAACCGGCATCGCATTTCCGTGGAGCCCGGACTTTCCTCCCCTCACCTCATGGGCGAGCGGCGATCATCCAGCCATCTGCAGAAATGTAACTAAGCGCGGTGATGCATCAAGTCAAGCGGCGAACCTCTGCAAGAACGGCATAAATGATGCCTTGCGTCTCCGGATCCGCTACTCCGTCCACCCGCGCTGCACGCCAATGCCGCTGGAAAGCGCGAAGGATATTTTCAAGCGACCGATCAAACAGGCTCGTCAGCGTTGTCCCGTAGCCGATTTCCCGAAGCGCCTGCTGTAACTCTAAAACCTCCGCTTCGTTTGCGCCGACGGAGATCACCTTGTCACTAGGCGGAATGGCGGCACTCTCCTCAAACCAAAGCCCCACACCCACATCAGAAAGGGCGCGCCAGTCAAAAAGCTCTCCCGGATCCTCTTTCCGGTCCGGGGCAACGTCCGAATGTCCGACAACATTTCGCGGCGAGATTTCATGACGCGCAACAATATCAACGGATAGGGCCTTGACCGCCTCCATCTGCATTTTCGGAAAAGGCCTGTACCCGAATTCATGGCCGGGATTGACGATTTCAACCCCAATGGAGCGAGCATTGATATTGCTCTTTCCGCGCCAGCTAGAGACACCCGCGTGCCAAGCGCGCTGCTCTTCCCGGACAAGAGCCGTGATCTTGCCATCCTCTTCGACGAAATAGTGGGCACTGACTTTCGTCTTCTCATCGGTCAGACGGCTAAGCGCCTCCTCTGCCGTTTGCATGCCGGTGTAGTGGAGGACCAGCATGTCGATAGGAGTGTCGGCTTCGCGCTCATCGAAGTTGGGTGACGGCCGCCAAGCAATATTCTCAAGCGGCATTTGACTCCTCTTTGGACTTCTTCTTCCCAGACCGGAGCGTAATAACTGTCACACCGCTCATGACCATCGCCCCACCGATCATCAGTTCGGTCGTTAGTATATCACCCCAAAACACGATTCCCAGAATTACGGCAAACACCGGCACTAACAAAAAATAAGGGGAAATGGTGCTCACGGGATACCGCCGTATCAGATAATTTGTAAGGCCGTGACCAACGACTGTCGCGCCGATGGCGGAAAAGGCCACAGCACTCCATTGCTCCCAACCGGCCGTCTGTACAGCCATAAAATGTCCATCCTCAACCAGAAATGAAATGATATACAGCGGGACGACACCGATTGCCGCCGTCCAGAACGTCAGGTTAAGTGCACCAATACCGGGCATAGTCCGGACAATCACCATATTCAGTGAGACGAGGAAAGACGCAATAACGACCAGTGTGGGTGAGAGCAAATTTGCAAAAATAATCGGATCAAACCCGATAACCATGACACCGCAAAAAGCCAGAGCAATCGCTGTCCAGCGGCGCCACCCAATTTTTTCCTTCAGAAAAATCATTGCCAGAAGAGCAGAAAACGGCACGAACGTCTGATTGATAATAGCGACAGAGGAAATATCCGGGGACAGGGACAGCCCCCAGAACATGAGAGTGAAATGGAACACCCCCATGATCAGGCCGACAAGGATCATCTTCCGCCAATAGCCGTGAGGCAACGTGATGAAGGGAACCATGATAAAAATGACAATTGTGAACCGGATTGCCGTAAACAATATCGGCGAGAAAACTTCCATACCGATCTTTGCCGCCAGGAAATTAGATGCCCACAACATGTTTATCAACAAGATGAGGGCAAGATCTTTATTGCTCAATATATGTTCCGATTCTTAAAGACCGCGTATCTTGGCTATCTGGTCATACGCCGCGTTTATTTTGGCGAGTTTGTCATTGGCGACATCGACAAACTCCTGCGGCAAACCTTCCGCCATTACCTTATCAGGATGATTTTCACGGATTAGTCTTCTATAAGCCTGTTTAAGCTCCGCATCCGAGATGTCTGCCGAGACACCCAAAATCTGGTAAGGATCCGCTTCCCCATCCTTGGCGTGATAGCTTCGAATACGGGCATAGGCAGCTTCATTAAAACCAAAGATCGACGCGACATTCTGAAGATATATATCCTCAGCCGGATGAAGAACGCCGTCGGCCATCGCAATTGCAAACAAGCCGTGTAGCAGGTCTTCCATCAGATGTGGCGTATCGCGGAACATTCTCTCGACTTGGGCTGCATATTCTTCATAGCCCGCCGTATCCTGCCGCGCCATGTTGAAGACACGCCCGACATTCTTTTCCTCATTCGGAGGAATGCGGAAAACCTGCTTGAAAACCTTGACTTCCTCGCGAGTGACAACACCATCCGCTTTGGCCATCTTCGCCCCGAGCGCGATGACGGCAATGGTAAATGCAACCTGCTTGACCTGATGTCCGCCAATGCCCTCATCAATCTCCGTAGATGTTTCTCGGTACTTATCAACAGCATGTCCTGCGAGACCGCCAACCAGGGCACCAAGCGGCCCCCCAACCAGAAGTCCGGCTGCTCCGCCGAGAATTTTACCCCAAATTGCCATAATGAAATACGCTGTCCGGATTTTGCAAAGAAGGATACAGTATCAGGACAGTTTTAAAATCGCCAGCTTTCCGCTACACGGATTTCATATATCTTTATCGAAGGTCTTCGTCCTCATCATCAATGAGAATTCTGTTGGCGGCACCGTCCAGGTCTTCATACTGACCACTTTTCAGGCTCCAGAGAAAGGCGGCGAGACCGAGGCCACCGAGAAACAACGCCACCGGGATGAGGTAAATCAAGACATTCATGACGAAATAATGCCTCGCTCAAGGCGGAGCCTCAGAGAGTTCAGGCAAACGATCAGGGAAGAGGCAGACATGGCAACAGCCGCAATCAGCGGCGTCACAATCCCCGCCACTGCAAGCGGAATGGCAATTGCGTTATAAAGAAACGCAAGAGAGAAGTTTTGTAAAATCAGCCTCCGCGCCGCTTTGGCAACATATATCGTTTCCGGTACTGCCTGAAGATCCCGTCCCTGAAAAACAAAATCCGCAGCGGTCTGGCTGATGTCGGCAGCGCTTGCCGGAGAAAGCGAGACATGAGCCGCCGCCAGCGCCGGGGCGTCATTCAACCCATCACCGACCATCAGGGGCTTATGTCCGGCAGCAATAAGTGACTTAAGCCGATTGACCTTGTCTTCCGGCTTTTGTTGTGCGCGCCAGTATTCTATGCCAAGCGCTGTTGCGAGTTCCTCAACAACCTCGGCACGGTCACCGGAAAGAATTTCTATTGCGTACCCTTGTGATTTCAGCTTCTCGATAGCCGCCTGCGCGCCGGGACGCAAACGATCCTTGAAACGGAACTGGATGGCCTCGCCCTGCCCGACCCGCAACCAGAGTTCAGGGCCAACAGTAAAGTCCGTATTCTCAACCTCCACTACCGAGCAAAATTCCCGACTGCCGAGACGGACTTCCTCACCTGCACAAACGGCTTTCAGGCCAAGCCCGGGGCATTCTGTAACCGCCAGATACTCACTGCCCGGAGTTCCAACGCGCGCGACAGCCATCGCAAGCGGGTGACGGCTGTTGCGCGCAAGTCGGGCTGCGAGATGAAGGGCCTCATTCGGAATTTCATCCCGATTAATGAGGTCAAGGCGCCCTTCCGTCAAAGTCCCCGTCTTGTCAAAGACAATCACATCGATCTCCGCCAGACGCTCGAGGCCATCGGCGGCCTTGACCAGTATTCCCTTCAACAAAAGACGCCCGCTGGCGACTACCTGTACAACCGGCACTGCAAGGCCCAGCGCACAAGGGCACGTTATGATAAGCACTGCAACGGCCTGCATCAACGCGACCTGCCAACTTCCGGCAAAGAACCACCAGCCCGCAAATGTAACGGCAGCAAGAATATGCACAGCCGGAGCGTAGTATCCGGCAATCCGGTCGGCTAGGCGGACATATTTCGCGCGTCCCTGCTCGGCGGATTCCATCAGGCGCACTATATCGCCAAGTAATGTATTATCGCCGGTCTTGGTGGCCCTGACTTCCAAAGGCGCGCTAAGATTTAGGGTGCCCGCGAAAACGTCATCCCCTGCGTTGACAGTACTTGGCAGACTTTCCCCCGTTATAAGGCTGACGTCCAGGTCCGACTGCCCTGCCTCAACGACACCATCAACGGGCAATCTGTCGCCAGTCATGACCTGAACAAGGGAACCTGGAGTAACCGCCTCTACCGATACTGTCTTGCGGCTGCCGCCCGGCAGGATAAGGGTCGCAGCGACCGCTTTTAGCATCACCAGCCGTTCCGCCGCAGATCGCGCCTTGCTCCGGGCCGCGCTGTCCAGGTAGCGGCCGATAAGAAGGAAGAACAACAGCGTGACAGAGGCGTCAAAATATACATGCATCCCGCTCTGGATCGTCTCCGCCAGACTCATTCCGGACGCGAGGATGACAGCGAGAGAGATGGGCACATCCATATTGACATGACCCGCCTTGAGCGCGCCGATTGCGGACTTGAAGAATGGCTGGCCTGCATATGCCACGGCTGGCAACGCAATCATGGCCGAAATCCAGTGCAGAAAATCCCGGGTTGCCGGTCCCATATCCTCGGAAAAAAGACCGGCCCAGACCGACACGGAAAGCAGCATGACATTGGCGGCGGCAAAGCCCGCGACGGCAAGTGCCCGCAGCAATCTTGTATTTTCTTCCGCCGATGCGGATTTGATCATTTCCGGGTTATAGGGCGTCAAAGGATAGCCTAGCGTAATCACAGGCCTGACGAGTTCACCGACCTCGACCTCATCCGGCCGCCAACGCAGAAACAGGCGCCGGGTTGAAAAATTCACCCGCGCCTCGAGAACCGCATCATTTGACTTCAAGGTTTTTTCGATCGTTTTGATGCAGTTTGCGCAATGCATATTCTCGACCAGCATATGCAGCATCAAATTGCCGTCCTGATCTGCCTCGACGAAGGCTGAGGGATCGGCGCTGACAAAATCGGAATAGTCGGCTCCAGTCGTGGATGCCGCCGCCAGCGCCATCACACCACCAGAGCAACAGCCAGCTCCCAAGTCATGGGATCGGTCTGTCATCAGGTCTCTTCGTTTCTCAAGGGCTATTTCAGCCATAACCTCTTATCCAACCGATAGGGTTCTTCATATCCGCCGCCATAGGCCAGAATGGACACATCCCATTGTCCCGGCCCGCCGAGAGTTAAATCAGCGATATAGTCTTCCCCACCATACAGCAAAGACGCTTCCTGGTCAGTGCTGTCGACGACAGGGCGTCGAATGGTCGCAACGATACGCAAATCTTCAAGCGCCTTGCCGTCTTTATCGCGGATATCCAATGTCAGCGTGCCTTGCGACGCACCGGTTTGCATGAAATTGATCTCGGAATGCCAGTTGCGCGCCAGCTGGCGGGTATGATGATCGATTTCCTGATTGTAGGAGAGACCACGCTTATAGGCATCTTTTTCGCTCACACCCGAGAAACTCCCCAACGCAAAATAAACAAAAACACCATTAACGGCGAACATGAGCCCGAAAAAGGCGGCAAGCATTATTGCCACGTGACGGCCCGTCAATCTCTTGCCTTCAATGCTTGTGCTCATTTGTCCGGCCCCTTGAAGCTGGTTTCCTGGACATCCCGCTCCGTCCCTTCAGTGTCAGTGACAATAACATCTATATCCGTACTTTTCTCCTCAAGGTTATCCACCGGCGCCGACACATACAGTTTATAGCTGGATAGGGCGTCCGCTGGCACTGTCACCAACAGCGGCCGGTCACTCTCTCCGGAGACTTCAAGCCAGGCTGTCATGCCTTCTATCCCCTCAACCTCAATTCGGAACTGTCGTGTTTCATGGACCTTGTTGAGGATCTTAACCGTATAGCCGTTACGGATAGATCCATCAGACAGCGTCACAAATAATGGATTGCGATCCCGGATGACATTCACATCCAGCACGGAGCGGTTCAACAGAGTAAACAACATAATCGCACCGACCAACGTCAGGATGGCGCCATAGGCGATTGTACGGGGCCGAATAAACCGCAATTTCAGTTTACGCTCGGGATTACTGTCAAACTGTCCTTCATGGGTATCATAGCTAATCAGACCACGCGGCAGGTTGACCTTGTCCATCACATCATTGCAAGCATCGATACAAAGCGCGCAGGTAATGCATTCAAGCTGCAATCCGTCCCGGATATCGATGCCCATCGGGCATACGGCAACACATTGATTGCAATCGATGCAATGGCCGCGTCCTTCCCAAGGTTCATTTTTCTTATGCGGTCCCCGAGGTTCCCCGCGAGCACCATGGTAGGTGACAGTCAGTGTATCCTCATCAACCATGGCGCCTTGAATACGCGGCCAGGGGCACATGTATGTGCAGACCTGTTCCCGCATTAATCCGCCAAAAACATAGGTCGTCGCCGTCAACAGGGCGATACTGGAATAGGCAATAACAGGCGCTTCTAGGGTGAAAAGTTCCCTCAGCAGGGTCGGCGCATCGGCGAAATAGAATACCCAGGCACCGCCAGTGAGAACGCCGATAACGATCCAGATACTGTGTTTCAAGACACGCTTAGACAGCTTTCCGACTGACATTGGTGCCTTGTCGAGCTTGAGACGGGCATTCCTGTCTCCTTCAACCATCCGTTCAACGAAAATAAAAAGGTCGGTCCAGACGGTTTGCGGGCAGGAATAGCCGCACCATGCACGACCGAACAGCGACGTCACCAAAAACAGGGATATTGCCGCCAGAATGAGCAGGCCGGTGATGTAATAAATTTCCTGGGGCCAGAGCTCAATAAAGAAAAAATAGAAGCGCTCCCGGGCCAAATCGACAAGCACGGCCTGATCCGGCCCGCTCTCTCCCCGATCCCAGCGAATCCATGGCGTGATATAATAAATCGCCAGGGTTACACCCATGATAACCCATTTCAGGCGACGAAAAGACCCACGCGCTTTTTTCGGCTGGATCTTTTCCCGCTTGGCGAAAAGTGACCGGTTTTCTTTTTTATTGACGGGGCGAACGTCAACATTCTCAACGGAGCTATCAACCACAACCTTTACTCCAGAATGGACAGGTTAAACAGATTTACTCCCCGCCCCCGAGAGAGTGTACATACAAAGCCAATTGACGGATTGTCGCATCGTCCAGCCGATCCACCCAAGCTGGCATGACATTATTCCGGCCCCTGGAAATGGTGCGAAGAATTGTATCCTTGTCCTTGCCATAGAACCAAATGGCGTCCGTCAGGTTCGGCGCACCGAATTCCCTGTTCCCCTTCGCATTTTCCCCATGACATGACGCACAATTTTCCTGAAAGACGACCTCACCGCGCGCAACGGCCTCGCTGTCTTCCCGAGTATCCGAGAGAGAAAGCACATATTCTGTCACATCGTTGATTTGCGATCTGTCCAGCATTTCATTGGTCAGAAACGCCGGCATTTCACCTACACGCGTGTCATCGTGATCGGACCGAATTCCATATTTAACTGTCTCATAAATCTGGTCGACACTACCACCCCAGAGCCAATCATCATCATTGAGGTTCGGGAAGCCCGGCGCCCCTGCCGCACCCGAGCCATGACACTGCGAACAGTTCACGGCAAAAGCCGACTTTCCGCCGCGCAGGGCAAACTGATATAGCTGCTCGTTGTTTCTGACATCTTCAAGTTCCGTCGTAACGAGAGCCGCACGATCACTTGCCTGAGCCTCGGTCGCTTCCGCCAGCTCCTGCTCCAACGCGCCTCTTGAGGAATATCCCAGAAAGCCTTCAGTATAGCTGCTGACCAACGGCCAGGCCGGCATGACAATCCAGTAACCGATCGACCATATTATGGTGCCATACATCGTCCACAGCCACCAGCGCGGCATCGGCGTGTCCAGTTCCTTGATGCCATCCCATTCATGTCCGGTGGTTTCCGTGCCGGTGACTTCGTCTTTTTCAACTTCCTTGGACATCTTAATCTTCCTCAAGCGGGATCTGTGCGGCCTTGTCAAATTTTTCCTTGTTTTTCGGCCATAGCGCATAGATCAGGACCGCGATAAACAAGCCAAATAGGTAGAGAAGGCCGTAACTTTGGGCAAAGGCTGAAACGTCATGATAATCCATGATCTCTCCTCCTAACGTTTATTGGCATCCACGTCGTAGGACGTGAAATCAACAAGTGTTCCCATCATCTGAAGATAGGCGATCAACGCATCAAGTTCGGACAGCATTGCCGGATTACCGTCAAAATCCCGCACTTGCGCCTTCGGATAACGCTCCAGGAAAGCATCGATCTCTTCCGCTTCAGGATCGACCTGCATTCTCAGATCCAGCTCGGCGTTGGCAATCATGTCTTCCGTATAGGGAACGCCAACCAAACCATTGGTCTCCAGATTCCCGGTAATATTTGATATTTCCAGCTGCGTTTTCGCCAGGAATGGGTACCCCGGCATAACAGATTCCGGCACGACGTCGCGCGGGTTATTCAAATGGGTAACATGCCATTCATCCGAATAACGGCCGCCCACTCTGGCAAGATCCGGACCCGTTCGTTTCGATCCCCATTGAAAAGGATGATCATACATGCTTTCTGCCGCCAACGAATAATGGCCATATCTTTCCGCCTCGTCGCGAAGCGGGCGCACCATCTGGCTATGGCAATTGTAGCAGCCCTCACGGATATAGATATCCCGCCCCGCCAGTTCCAGCGGGCTATAGGGGCGCATGCCTTTCACCTTTTCAATTGTACTTTCCAAGTAGAAAAGAGGCGCGATCTCAATCAGGCCCCCGATGGAGACCACGATCAGGACAAGGACAAGCATCAGGATCGAGTTTTTCTCAACAATTTTATGTTTCAGCATCTTCCTTACCTCGCTCCCGCATATTCAAGGTTCGGGACCAACCTGCCCTCTTCCTTAACACGAACATCTCCGCGAGCGGACCGCCATAGATTATAAACCATAATCAGCGCTCCTATCAGGAAGAGAACGCCCCCTATCGCCCGAATGACGTAGAAAGGATGCATCGCCTCGACTGTTTCACTAAAGGAATATTCCAGGAACCCGAAGGCGTCATATGCCCGCCACATAAGACCCTGAAGTATTCCGGATACCCACATTGCAGTGATATATAAAAGGATCCCGACCGTTGAAATCCAGAAATGTAGGTTGACCAGCGCATCTGAATAGAGCGATTTGCGCTTCCATAATACCGGCACCATGAAGTAAAGCGCGCCGAAGCTGATATAGGCCACCCAGCCAAGAGCCCCTGAATGCACATGGCCGATGGTCCAGTCCGTATAATGGCTAAGCGCATTGACCGCCTTGATCGACATCAGCGGGCCTTCAAATGTACTCATTCCGTAGAAGGCGACAGATGTTACAAGGAAACGAACGACCGGGTCGGTTCGAAGCTTGTCCCATGCGCCGGACAAAGTCATCAAGCCGTTGATCATTCCACCCCAGGACGGCATCCACAGCATGATCGAGAACGTCATGCCAAGCGTTTGCGCCCAATCCGGCAGCGCGGTATAATGCAAATGATGAGGACCCGCCCAAATATACAGGAATATCAGCGACCAGAAATGGATAATAGACAGGCGATAAGAGTAAACAGGCCGATTAACCCGCTTCGGGATATAGTAATACATAATCCCGAGGAAACCCGCCGTCAGGAAGAAGCCGACGGCATTATGTCCGTACCACCATTGGGTTAGCGCGCTTTGGACGCCGGCAAACAGGGAGTAGCTCTTGACCCCTGCGAAGCTGACCGGCACAGAGAGATTGTTCACGACATGCAGCATTGCGATTGTCACGATGAATGCAAGATAGAACCAGTTTGCGACATAAATATGCTTTTCCTGACGCCGCCACAGGGTCGCCAGGAAAACGAGCAGATAGACGACCCAGACAAGGGTCAGCCAGATATCCACATACCATTCCGGTTCCGCATATTCTTTCGATTGCGTGACACCAAGAACATATCCGGTGGCCGCCAATACTATGAAAAGCTGGTATCCCCAGAAAACAAACCAGGGCGCAATATCACCAGCCAGCCGGGCACGGCAGGTCCGCTGCACGACGTGAAAGGATGTCATTATCAAGATATTTCCGCCGAAAGCAAAGATGACGGCAGAGGTATGCAGCGGGCGCAGCCTACCGAAATTTGTCCAGGGCAGATCGAAATTCAGAACCGGAAAGGCCAACTGCAAGGCGATAACAAGACCGACCGCAAATCCTACAATACCCCAGAAAGCGGACGCGATAACACCGGCTTTCAGAATCTCTGTATTGTAATTAACGCTGCCATTTCCATTTATCAGGCTGGGGGCGCTGGCATTCCGGTAATGCCGCGCGATCAGAGCAAAGGCGCTTAAAACGCTGGCAAAGGAAAACAGCATGCCATGCAGCATCATATTCGGGTCAACGGCCTTGGCCGACAGGATGATCCCCGTCAATGCGCCGACAATCGTAAATGCGAGCCATAACAAATTCATATCCAGGTTCCGTCTTTAGACTTAGATACCAGGAGTGAGCGTACAACTAGCCGCAACCTACATGTCACAGTGCCTGAGCGCACTCCCCCTCAAACTGCAAACTATTAGAAATTGCTATCACGGGCATTGATTTAAATCAACGCCTCAATGGTTTGCGGATTGAAGGCCTGAAAGACATAACCTACACAGAAAGTAGTGTATAACGCTTTTCCTCTGACACTCATTTCTCACCTTCAGAAATCCGTCTCAGATGGGCGGGATCCCTGATCACAATGCAATGAGAATTCGGCACAAAAAGTAGTCCCTTATTCTTGAGCTTCGTAATTGTACGACTGACAGTTTCAATCGTGAGGCCCAGAAAATCAGCTATATCGCTTCTTCCCATCGTCAGTTTGATCAAAACTTGCTTCTCAGCGCATCTTTCAAGCTTGTCCATCCGGCCAACGAGAAAAGACGCAATTTTTTCCATTGGTGTTTTTCGCCCCAGCAGAACAGCATGATGCCGCAATTCGCACAGCTCTTCCTGCGTCTTGGTGGCGATGGAGGCATACATGGCGGGGACATCATCCGAGTATTTTTCCATAATATTAACGGGAATTTGGCATACTACTGTGTCACACACCGCTTCTGCATCTGATTGGTAGGAACCTTTTCTATGTTCGCCCAGCAAATCGCCCGCAGATTTAAACGCCGTTAGCTGGCGACGCCCGTCTCCCAGCAGATTTGCGAGCCGCACTTCCCCCGATACGACTGTATAGAGATAGTTTGCCTTTTCAGATTCCCGGTAAACAGATTTCCCTGCCTTGACCAGTCGCGTATGAATATTTCGGGAAAAACCCTCCATCTCTTCATCATTTAACCCGGCGCAGACTGCCTTGCTGCGAACCCCACAAGAAGAGCATGGCGAGGCAAGCGCAATATTTCGATCCGGTCGATCAAAGCAGAATATCTGCGCACCGCATTCCGACGGCACTGCATCGCGCGCTTTCAAGGAATCAAACATTTCCGACGTGCTCCTTCTCAAGGGTTAACAAACTCACTCCTTGATTACATTATTGGGCGTTTGCTTTCTCCTCTCCATGCGGTCAGATGACGCAGGTTTGAAAACTACAGAAAAAATTGGTAAAAATTCAAACGCACATATGACTAATCGGCAGTTTTTAAAGGTTTATCTAAAAAAAATCCCCGGCAGCGACATATTGCCACGGCCGGGGAGTGCTCTCGATTTCGCATTTATTCTTATTATTGTCTGGTGCTAATCGATCCTAGATTCGCAAGAGGTCCGCCGCGACATCCAGCGGAACCGGCTTATCATCAAGAAGACAGTTTCCGGCTTCAATTTCAAAGCGTCCATCGCTATTGCTGAGCGGGTCATGAGGCTTCAGCCGTGTGTCCATCACCAAGCGGGACAGCAACATCCGTCGGGCATCCCCGCCCGCTTTGCCAAGCGCTTCCCCCTCTGTTGCGAGCAGGGTAGCCGTAGTGACATGGTAAAGCGCATCGGCTGCCTGGCGCGCCTGGGTTTCGTTTCCGCTCGCCGCGATATCCTCAGCAAACGTTTTGGCACGATCCACAAGGCCGGAAAGCTCGCCCGCGAATTGACCGGGAAGGTTCTTTGCGTCCTGTAGCCGCTCTTTAAGGTCATCCGCGAGGCTTTCATGCGCCCCAACACTGGCGATGGCCCGGGTTGTAATATCCAGCGCGTTAATGTTCGACGTTCCTTCCCAGAGAAGGCCCGTATGGGCATCCCGGACAAGGCGGGAGTTAACCCAATCCTCGATAAAGCCGTTCCCGCCCCGTACTTCCAGCGCGCCGGTCGCCACGGTTACATTATCCCGACAGGCGCGGAATTTCACCAGAGGCGTCAAAATCCGGTTGAGCTTCTCCGCATCCTTATCACCGCTCTCCGCCTTGTGAAGTATGGATGCAACATGCATGACCATGGAAAGTGCCTGTTCCGTCGGCACCATGAGTTTCAACAACTGCCGCCGTAGAAGCGGCTTGTTAATAATCGGTTCGCCAAAGACATCGCGGGATTTTGAAGAGACCATGGCCTCATTCAGGCAGCGCCGCATCATGCCCGCCGCCCTCACACCGTGAGATAAGCGAGACATACTCACCTGATCCATCATCTGGCGAAGCCCGGGGTTCCGCTTTGCCCCGACATCGCCAAACGGATAGCAAAGCGCACCATCGAAAATAATCTCGCCCGATGCCATGGACTTCGTTCCCATTTTGTCTTTCAGGCGAACAATGCGATAGTTATTCCGCTCCCCGTCATCGAGATGCCGGGGCACAGCAAAAATCGCGAGGCCGGAATTCCCCTCTGGCGCTCCTTCAGGCCGAGCCAGCACCAGACAGACTTCCGCATCCGCGCAGGAACAGAACCACTTGTCACCATACAGACGCCATTCGCCATTTTCCTCCCGCGCTGTCACGGCCAGATTGGCCACCTCTGAGCCACCGATCTTCTCGGTCATGAACTGCCCGCCCATAAATATTTCATCCATATCCTGGCTTTGCATCCTGGCGAGATATTTGTCCTTCGCGACTTCCGGACCATAGCGCTCGAGCAGCATGGCGGAGGTATCCGTCACGGAAATCGGGCACATCAAGCCAAATTCGGACTGGGTGAAGAGATACTGAAAGACATATTTCGCCATGGGCGGGATTTTCTCGGGCCAGCCATGTACGCCTGCCTTACGCGACATACAATGTATCCCGAAATCCCCGTAGCCGATTTTCTCCATTTCCCGATAGGCCGGATGAAACTCGATCCAGTCCCGGTTGCGCCCACGTGCATCTCGTGGATGCAATACCGGCGCATGGCGATCGCAGAGCCGCGCCAGATCGTCGAGGCGGTTACCTGCGATTTCTCCCAATCGCTGATATACTGGCGTCATATGCTGACGAAGGTCTTCAGGCAGATACAGGGTCAGCAGGTCCTTCAGGCTATTATCAATTTCAAAAAAATTCAGGCCGTGGCAATCCTGGGCAAGCCAGTCTTCAAGCTGGCGCTCGTCCCTTTTCTTGATGTTGAGGTTCATATTCATGATCAATTCTCCCGCTGGGGCCCTGCTATTATTCAGATTGCAGATGTCTAAAGGGTTAGGATACGGCTCGCCTCTTCCAGGCTGACCGGCGCATCGCTCAACAACGCATCCGTCGCCGTATCATCAAATGCGCTACCGTCAATCGACAATGGATTGGGAGCAACAAGCTTATGGTCCACAATCATACGTGACAAGAGCAATCGTCTTGCATCCCGTCCAGCGGCGCCAAGTTCCGCCCCCTCATTCGCCATCAGGGTCGCCGTTGTAACATGATAAAGCGCACTGGCTGCCTTGCGGGCATGGGTTTCCTTGCCCTGGCGTGCAACATCTTCGGCGAATTTGACTGTCTGATCAACAAGCCCTTTTAATTGCCCCGCATATTGGCCAGGAAGGGCGTCATTTGCCTCAATCTGCCGGGCGAGGTCTTCCGCAAGATCCTCATGCGCTCCGGAACGAGCTATAGCTCGGGTCGTCACGTCGAGGGAATTGATATTTGAGGTTCCTTCCCATAGGACCCCGAGATGCGCGTCCCTGACAAGGCGGGGATTCACCCAATCCTCGATATATCCGTTGCCGCCGCGCACTTCCATCGCACCGGTTGCAACACGGATGTTATCACGGGCCGTCCGGAATTTCAGAAGCGGGGTCAGGATCCGGGTGCGTTTTGCGGCCGCCTCGTCTCCTGCCTCGCCTTTTGCAAGGTTGACCGCTACATACATGAACATGGACAGCGCCTGCTCCGTCGGGACCATCAGCTTCATGAGCTGCCGTCGCAGCAGCGGCTTATCGATGATTGTTTCCCCAAAGGCTTTACGGTAATTGGCAACCGTCAAGGCCTCGTTCAGGCAGCGACGCATCATTGCAGCCCCCCTCACACCATGAGAAAGGCGGGAGAAATTGACCTGATCCATCATCAGCTTAAGGCCCTGGTTCGGATGGGCGCCCACCTTACCAAGCGGATAAGCAACCGCGCCTTCAAAGATGATTTCGCCTGACGCCATGGATTTCGTCCCAAGCTTGTCCTTCAGCCGGACAATCCGGTAGGGATTCCGGCTGCCGTCATCCAGAGTGCGGGGCATGGCAAATAGCGCAAGCCCACTGTTACCCTCCGGTGCTCCTTCCGGACGCGCCAATAACAGGGCGACATCCCCATCCGCACAGGAACAGAACCATTTTTCGCCGTAAAGTCTCCAGTTACCCTCTTCAAAACGGGCTTGCAGTTCGATATTCGAAACATCGGAACCGCCAGTCTTCTCGGTCATGAACTGGGCGCCCTTCAGGATTTTATCCATATCCTGACTGAACATCCGCTCCAGAAGCTTCTCTTTGGTCGAGTCATCCGCGTATCGCTCTATGAGCATTGCAGAGGTTTCAGTCGCTGAAATCGGGCAAAGCTGGCCGAACTCAGACTGACCGAAAAGGTACTGGAAAACATATTTGCCTAGCGGCGGGACTTTGCCGGACCAGCCGAAAACACCTTCCCGATGGGACATCCGGTGAAAACCGAAATCCTTGAAGGCCACATCCTCCATCTTGCGGTATGATGGGTGAAACTCGATCCAGTCCTCATTGCGTCCCCGGGCATCCCGCGCATGCAGAACCGGCTTATGACGATCTGCATCACGGGACCAGTCATCCAGTTGGTTGCCAGAAAGTTCCCCAAGCTTGCGATAGTGCGGTTCAAGATGCTGACGCAGATCATCCGGCATGTAGCAATGGAGCAGGTCCTGTAGCCCTGTATCAATCTCATAGAAATTGAGGCCGTGGCAGTCCGGCGCGATATAGTCAGAAAGCTCCTGTGGCTTGAATTCCTGCTTGTTATGTAAAAATGTCATATCAACCCCGCACGTTCCCTTGGCCGTTTGTTTATGGCCCTATAATGCGCATTACAAAGACCATGGACAATCGATAATTCAGCATAGTATAATTGATAAATTATCAATCAAGATTGCGAGATAAATGCTGCATATTCCCTCTACATCTGGCCTCAGGGCGTTTGAAGCTGCCTGTCGTTATTTGAGCTTCAATCAAGCAGCGGAGGAACTTGGCGTCACGCCGGGGGCCGTAAGCCGCCAGATTCAGACGCTGGAACAATATCTCGGAAAGACGTTGTTCCACCGCCACCACAAGCGGATTGAACTCACAGCAGTAGGACGGCAATATCTCGCGGAAATTACCTTGCCGCTGGAGAGAATCGCGGCGGCATCCGCCCGCCTTCGAAGCGAAACGCGTCGCAACGCGGTATCCATCTGCGCCTACCCGACATTCGCGTTGCGCTGGCTTATTCCACGCTGGGCGGATCTGTACGAACATCATCCGGATATCGATGTCCAATTGATCACATCGCTCAACCCCGCGGACTTTGAGCGCGATGATTTCGACCTTTCCATCCAGGTATTGCCGGAAGGAACGACACAGACCGGCATGCGGATCGATAAACTGCTTGAAGTTGACACCTATCCGGTCTGCAGCCCGGATATGGCCCAAAGATTTAAACAACCCGAAGATCTTAAAAAGGCCGTCTTCCTGCATGAAAGCCCGCGCCCGACAGACTGGCCTCGCTGGCTTGCCGAAGCCGGGATTCATGATATTGATTCAAATCAGGGACTTCATTTCGAGAGCGCCAACATGGCTTTGCATGCAGCAGAAAACGGCTTGGGCGTCGCCATCGGGATTGACGGTCTTGTTCGCGAAGCGATAAACGGGGGCCAGCTCGTGAAGCTGTTCGATGTGGTCCGTCGATCCCGCGCTCCCTTTCAGATTGTCTCAGCAGCGCGAAAATCCACTCGCCCGAAGCTTGTCGCTGTCAGAGAATGGATGCTTGAGGCCGCAGGACAACCAGTATAAAATTTTCTAATGCCTGAATGGCCCACCTTCCACCGGATTGAGGATTTTCGCGATCATGACCTGTTTGACAAACGATGGAATTTTCCTCGGCAAGAGCGACGATGGATTGGGTGAAAATCAATATCTGCCGCTTAAATGGGGGAACCGGCACGGCCTTGTTGCCGGCGCAACAGGCACCGGAAAGACCGTCACCTTGCAGGTTCTTACGGAAGGCTTTTCAAATGCAGGCGTTCCGGTCTTTCTAGCCGATGCTAAAGGAGACCTCTCCGGCCTGTCCCGTATATCCGATAAGCAGGACTTCCTGACCAAGCGGGCGGGCGCAATTGGTTTTACAGACGAGTATGAGGGCATTGCCTTTCCGGCCGTATTCTGGGATTTGTTCGGAGAGCAGGGCCATCCCGTCCGGACGACCATCTCCGAAATCGGCCCCTTGCTGCTCTCCCGCATGCTGGAACTGAACGATACCCAGGAAGGCGTCATGAATATTGCGTTCCGGGTGGCGGATGAACAGGGCCTTCTATTGCTCGACCTCAAAGATCTACGCGCGCTTCTGGGAGTGGTGAATGAACAGAGAGCCGAAATATCGGCGATTTACGGGAACGTCTCGCCGCAATCGGTTGGCGCGATCCAGCGGGCACTGCTCCGCCTCGAAGATCAGGGCGCGGACAGGTTCTTTGGCGAACCGGCCCTGGATTTGCAGGATTTCATGCGCACCGACAAAGACGGCCGCGGCATGGTAAATATCCTTGCCGCCGACAAGCTGATGAATTCACCGAGGCTCTATGGTACATTCCTGCTCTGGATGTTGTCCGAATTGTTCGAGGAACTGCCGGAAGCCGGCGATCCGGATCGCCCCAAGCTCGTCTTTTTCTTTGATGAGGCCCATCTTCTCTTTGACGACGCCCCGAAAGCATTGCTGGAAAAGGTTGAACAGGTCGTTCGCCTCATCCGTTCCAAAGGGGTTGGTATATTTTTTGTCACCCAAAGCCCGGACGATATTCCGGAGTCCGTGCTGGGCCAGCTTGGAAATCGGATCCAGCATGCCCTTCGCGCCTTTACCCCGAAGCAGCAAAAGGCGATCCGCCTGGCATCGCAAACCTACCGCCCTAATCCTGCATTTGATGTCGAAGATGTCATCACCACTCTCGGCGTGGGAGAGGCGCTGATCTCCACATTGGAGAACAAGGGCGAACCATCGATTGTGGAGCGGACGCTGATCCGGCCTCCGTCGTCCAAACTCGGACCGATCACCAAAACGGCGCGTAAAAGCATCCTGACGAACAGTGATCTGGCCGATAAATATGATGAGACGATAGATAACCAGTCCGCCTATGAAATTCTGCAGGAACGTGCGGAGAAAGCAGCGAGAGCCGCCGCCGCCAAACAGCAGGAAAGCACACCGGAGCCAAAACGAAAATCCTCTAACCGCCAGAGTGTCGGCGAGGCCGCCATCAAGTCATTGACCCGCGCCGTTAGTTCATCCCTCGGTCGCACCATTGCCAAAGCGCTTCTTCGTGGTATTCTCGGCGTCTTGAAACGCTGACATCACAGATTACGAACAAAGGACGGGGCGACTCAACGCTCCGATATTTTATGAAAGCCATAATCATTCCCGTCACCCCGTTTGCGCAGAATTGCAGCCTGATCTGGTGTGAGGAAACCATGAAAGGCGCGGTAACCGATCCGGGCGGCGACCTCGATAGCATTGTTGAAGCTGCCGAGAAGCAAGGGGTGACGATTGAGAAAATTCTCATTACCCATGGCCATCTTGATCACGCAGGCGGGACGAAGGAATTGCATGACAGGCTGAATGTGCCGATCGAAGGGCCCCATAAAGACGATAAATTCTGGATTGACCAGCTGCCGACCCAGTGCGCCCGCTACGGCTTTCCGGAATCCTTCGCCTTCACGCCGGACCGCTGGCTGGAAGATGGCGATATGGTCACTGTTGGCAATGAGGAATTTCTGGTTGTCCACTGTCCTGGCCATACACCCGGGCATGTGGTCTTCGTGAACTTAAAAGAACGGGTCGCCATTGTTGGTGACGTCCTGTTTCAGGGCTCCATCGGCCGGACAGACTTTCCGCGCGGCAATCACGAAGACCTGCTGCATTCCATCCGCGAAAAACTCTGGCCGCTTGGTGATGATATTACTTTCATTCCAGGGCATGGAAACCTCTCGACCTTCGGGCAGGAGCGCGCAACCAATCCTTTCGTCGCTGACATGAACTTCGGCTGAGCTAATCGAAGATTACCGGGTTATCGACCATTTCAAGGTGTAGCTGATCCCCTGTGAAGGGGTGGCGGGCAATAACCTCTTCATCGAGTTCAATTCCGAGGCCCGGCTTTGTTGGTGGAATGATATACCCCTCTTCCCATTGGATCGGTTCTTTGAGGATTTCCGCGTGAAAGTCGCCCATGGTGTTAATACTTTCCTGAATGAGAAAATTCGGCGTACAGGTACTTAGCTGAATATCCGCCATCGCCGACACCGGACCACAGTACATATGTGGGGCGATCTGTGCGTAATAGACCTCCGCCATGCTGGCGATCTTCTTGCCTTCCAGCAGCCCGCCGACACGCCCAAGCGCCATCTGCAGGATTGAGGCCGCGCCACTCTCAAGCACGCGATGAAATTCATACTTCGTACAGAGCCGTTCCCCTGTCGCAATGGGAATTGTCGTCTGCCGTGAGAGCTTTGCCATTTCATTCGCATTCTCAGGCGGTGTTGGCTCTTCAAACCAAAGGGGATCGTATTTCTCCAATCGACGCGCCAGCCGGATCGCGCCAGAAGTTGTCAATTGCCCATGTGTGCCAAACAGGAGGTCGGCTTTATCTCCTACTGCATCACGAACCCGCGCGACCAGCCTCTCCGACAGGTCCATGCGCCTCAAAGAGGGTTGGCGCGGATCAAAAGCGGAATAAGGCCCGGCGGGGTCAAACTTCACACCGGTAAATCCAAGAGCAACATTCTCGGCGGCGCGTTCTGCGGCCAGATCCGGGTCGCTATACACATCCGTCGCGTCTCCGTCCATCGGATAGAGATAGGTATAAGTCCGGAGCTTTTCATGAACCTTACCACCTAAAAGCTCATAAACCGGTTTATCTGCTTCTTTCCCAATAATGTCCCAGCAGGCCATTTCCAGTGCGCTCAAGACGGACATCATTGTCGAATCCGGACGTTGGGTATAGCCGCTCGAATAGACGCGTCGCCAGATACGCTCTATGTGAAAGGGGTTCATGCCGAGAAGCCGACGGGCAAAAACATCCTCGATCATTTTTACGGTCACGTCCGGATGAAATGGCACCGCATAGGCCTCGCCTATTCCACTCACACCGCCGTCGGTTGTCAGCTTTACGAACACCCAGAACTGACCACCCCAATGCGGCGGCGGCGTCCCAACGACAAAGGTTTCAAGATCAGTCAGTCTCATGAGGTCTTTCCAAAAATGATCACATTGCGTAATGCCTTGTCCGCCCTGACTTCATCGATGGCGTGATTGATCTCCTCCAGCGGATACCGCCCGGTGATCAGTTCATCCAGTTTCAGCCTGCCGCTTTCGTAGAGCGCGATGAGTTTCGGAATATCCTCACGGAGCCGCGTAGAGCCCATCTTGCTACCGAGAATTTTCTGACTGGCCCCTGCGATATTACCTGCCTCCACAGCGATTTTCTGTCCTGTCGGCGGCATCCCGACAATTACCAGCGTCCCGGCGGGCGCAAGAAGCTCCAGCCCATGTTCAAAGGCCTTTGAGCTTCCGGTCGCGACAAAGACATAATCTGCGCCGCGACCGTTTGTCAGGCCTCGGGTTTGCTGCATCGCATCGTTGGCGAGCGGATTGATCACATGTGTTGCGCCAAAATTACGGGCGGCCTCCAACTTCTTCTCCACCAAGTCCATTGCGATAACAGGGTCCGCATTGACAAGAGCCGCGCCCTGCACCGCATTCAACCCGACGCCACCACATCCGATGACAATAACCGATGCGCCATGCCTGACCTCTGCCGTATTCACGACGGCACCGAGACCGGTGATCACGCCGCAGGATAATAGTGATGCAGCATCCATAGGGAGATTCTTTGGAATAACGACGAGTTGCGATTGATCAACAACGACTTCTTCTGCAAAGGCACCGGTCCGCAGTCCCTGAACAATTATCTCGCCATCTACAGATGTCAGACGACTGTTGTCATCAATTGGGAACGGGGTGCCGCAGATATAGGGTTCCCCTCTTTCACAGTCGGCGCAATGACCGCAGGATCGAATGAGCGTAACCAAAACATGATCACCAACAGCTAAATTCCGAACGCCCGCACCAATTTCAGCAACCTCGCCCGCAGCTTCGTGGCCCAGCACCATCGGCAAGGTACCGCCCCATCCTCCGTCCATATAGGTAATATCCGAGTGGCAAATGGCGCAGGCTGAAAGCCTCACGCGGACTTCCCCTTCTTCAGGAGGCGCCAGAAACACCTCTTCAATTTGCAGCGGCTGATTGAAATTTCGACAGACGGCAGCTCTCATACAGATCCTCCCCGACTTAAGCATATCCGGTGAGTGTGCAGCGTGATACGTGAAAGTCAATCTCGGCCTGCGCCTCCGAATGACTTTTTATCTTTCAGTGCCCTCGGATTACCGCCTATTATGACCAAGACCGCGTTTCAGCTAATTCGCAGGCGTCGTTATCAAATGAAGCCATGTCGTCACAGCCTCTCCCCGGCCCCGAATACTCTGTGAGCCGTTTTCGACAAAACCCAACTCCCGGGCCATTTGTTCGCCACCGGCGGCGTCCATGAGTTCGCTGCTAACGACAATATCCGCCTTCATTTCGCGTGTCGAAGCCTCAAGGCGGCTGGCAACATTCACGACATCGCCAAGCACAGCATACTCAAGCCGTCTTTCAGAGCCGATGTCGCCAAGAACAACGGTACCATAATGAATGCCGACTGAAAGGCGGATTGGTGCCAAACCGGCTTTTTCCCGCTCTTCATTCCACCGGCTCATATGACGCTGCATCGCAACTGAGCATTTCAATGCGTTTTCAGCATCTTGCGGAGTTGTTTCAGGAGTGCCGAACGTTGCCATAAGGCCATCCCCCAGAAATTTGTCCAGAGTGCCCCCATTCTCAAATACACAATCTTCCATACGGCTGTGGAAATCCCGCAAGACCGACACAATTCTATCGGGTGTTTCTGTCTCCGCCATTTTCGTAAAACCCACAATATCCGCGAAGAGAACTGCGACACGCTGCTCTCTCACCTCCCCAAGCGGTTGATCGCGTTCCGCCAGATTATCCACAATGTTTGGCGGGAAATGACGTGAGAGGTTAGCGCGTCCACGCGCAGCCTCCGCCTGGCGAACAAGCAGCTGATTGGTACGCCAACCATTCAGGGCAAGGATAAAAGCAACAATCGCAAAAATCAGGATTTCCTGAATACGCGGCTCTATCGGTATGCTTCCCGGATCAATAAAATGGAGAATATTGGGATATCCGTCGAGCGCTTCACGGACTTTCTCTGTAACCTCTGTAATGTCCGACGGTTGATAGGTCGCCCAAAAAAAACCACCTATCCAGAGAAAAGCTGTAAACACCACAACAGGGACCAATGTCCTCCATGAATAGGCCAGTGTAGCGGCGGCAAGAAGTATAAAGAAATATGGAAAGTTCCCGAACTTATACTGAAGTGCAGCTGACCACGGTCGCGGATCCCATGGATTAGGAACGACCAGCACAACCGTCATAAGTGCAAGATCGAGAAAAATGAGGAAAAGCTCCGCTCGTGATCGCTCCACCCGACCAATTTTTACCTGGGCCCAGCCAATGAGCATAAAGGCAACAATCAGTATTTCGTAATACAGAACATACCAGTCTGGGCTGAGATAGATCAGGAATAGGCCAATAATGACAAGACAGATAGTCCTGGCCTTCACCGCCAGCAGCAAGCCTTCATGCTTGTTCTGATTCAGCGCTTCATGAAGGAACTTGTTATTTTCTAAATCCGGGAGGTCGTTTCTACGGCGTATCCGCCGTATTCTCTCTCCGAAGCTCACCGCCGTCACTGTTCTCTCCCCAGCCAACGCCTACCTCTGATACTCTACCCATATGGAATACCTTAAGGATAGTGGATTATATCAATATCACTTCCTGGGCCAGTTTATTATCTGTCAAGACCTCTGAAAAAGGCCTACTGAGAGTTCCGGCTGACAAGTTGCATAGGGCCTTCCCGATAGCGATCAAGATGTAATTCCATATTCCCAAAGCGGGTTTTTAATTGCATGCGCACTGGCACAATCAGACCCCCTTCAATAGGGGCTCCGGCCCAGACCACGACGTCCTGGTCGGAATTGGCGTCGAGCCCTTGTTGCTGATTAACGGGAAAGCCGCCAATTCTATCGAATTCAAGTTTACAGCCGATTGCATTCCCGGAGAATACGGAATAGCGCGTGGGCTTAAAATAGCGAGAGGGGACATCTGACAGGATCGCATCGTAACGCCTATGACCATCAAAAATCGGCAATCGCATTGTGCAGCCCTTGCCTTCATCCAGCTGATTTGTCACCGTCAGGATAGCCGTCATCGGATCAATGCTATTTGTCAGGCTCGCAGGATTGATCGGGGTGTATCGATCCGGACCTTCGTCACGTGTAGTGGTTTTCTCAACCCTGACAGAGCCGGACTTGCCGTAATCCATCGTGACAACACGAACGTTCTGGTTCCAGGTGCTTTTGTGCTGATGCTGGCGCGGGAAAAATTTGTCGAGTCCAATCAAGCCCTCAGTTTCCCCACTGGCGAACCAGCTAACAATCCAATTGAACGCCTGGCTTGTGTTGGCTGCGCTTTCAATCTTGTATTGACTGTCGCCCTGTTCTATCTCGGTTTCAATTCCGCCAAGGTAAAGTCCGCCCAAGTATACTGTATAATGTAGTTCGGAGTTCTTTTCTGCCGCAATCGCCGGCGGCGAAATGGCAGCATTGGCCAGAATAAATCCCGCCAGCAAAAGGCTGGAAGATTTTATCCACCTGTTTTTAAAAGCATACATGCAAAGTCCATTTCCATTCGCTATTTAGGGGAAATGGGGTTTAGGCAGGATTAATCAAGTTATTTGCGAGCTTATAAGATAGTTGAGCACCTATTGTCGGCATCAAGTCGCAAAATAGACAACCAGAAGAACAGTGCCCAATATCAATCGGTATATAACAAACGGCGTAAAGCCGATTTTTTCGATCCAGCGCATTAACAGGCTGATCACCATGAAGGCGATAACGCAAGATACTATGCCAGCGATCAGCGCATCCATTCCGATCTCCGGCTTTTCTGCGGTAATCAGGTGGTATATCGCAAGCGTTCCGGCCCCAAGAATTGTCGGAATGGAGAGCAACATGGAAAAATGCGCACCGTCACTTCGGCTGAGGCCGCGCATTCGCGCCGCAGACATGGTGATGCCGGAACGACTCGTTCCCGGGAGCAGCGCCAATATCTGGAACAATCCGATTACGAGCGAGTCCAGCATTGTAATACCCTCGATATTCTTCGTGACAGGATATTTCTTGTCAGCCCAGCCCAGGAAAATGCCAAATATAATTGTCGTCGCCGCCACCAACAGAATTGATCTTAATTCATTCTGGAGCAGGAGATACATTAAACCTCCGGCAATCACAATCGGAACACTGGCAATGATGATATGAAATCCGAGTTTCCGACCCTCTGCCCCATTCTTATCAGTAGGCATCAGAAATGCCTTAACAATTTGAAATATATCATGGCGGAAATAGGCGACAACCGCTATCAGTGTCCCGACATGAACAGCAATATCAATACTTTGGCCCTGATCTTGCCAACCTGTGAGCGACGGGATCATTAACAGGTGCCCGCTCGACGAAATGGGGAGGAATTCAGTAATTCCCTGTATCGCAGCCAAAACAAAAATATGGAAAAAAGGCATTATAACTCTTACAAGTCGCAGGGCATCACATCAAAACAGCTGATTTTGTCCTTAATTTCAGGTGACAATGACGTAAACAGCTCTATCGGTAAAGAAAATTGGTTGGTTGAAGGCACTATAACGACGTAATGTGAAGAAAAGGTAACAGATAACAATGGAGAAAACCATGACCCACAGCATTGATCTTTTCTGGTCATTCAGAAGCCCTTATTCCTATCTGGCAATCCGCAGAATCGTTGAATTGACGAAGGAATATGACCTGGATGTCAACGTTCGGCCGGTGTATCCCATTGCTGTCAGAAATCCGCAGTTTTTCAAGGACATACACCCACTCTGGATCGACTATCTTATGACGGATATCCAGCGGGTCGGCGAGATGAACAACATCCCGATTGCCTGGCCTCGCCCCGACCCGGTAAAAATGAACCGGCAAACCAAGGAAATTCCGATAGAACAACCCTATATCCACCGGCTTACCCATCTTGGCGTTGCGGCCGCGGAAATCGGTGATGGTCTCGCGTTCCTCGACAAGATTTCAAATCTGATATGGAGTGGGGAGGTTCGTGGCTGGCATGAAGGAGACCATTTGTCCAAAGCGGCGGCAGACGCTGGCTTTGACCTCGCCAAACTCGATGATATGATTGCCGACCGGTTCGACGAATATGCCGCCAAAGTTAATGAGAACCAGGAGGCTCTCGAAAAAGCGGGGCATTGGGGGGTGCCGACGCTTGCCTATAATAATGAGGCCTTCTTCGGCCAGGACCGCGTGGAAGTCTGCCTTTGGCGCATGAAGCAGGACGGATTACAGGAACGACAATAATCGACTGAAAACCGGTTAGCGAATGATCGAAATTGTTCCGTTAATATCTTTCTTAAGATAAGCAACTTGGGAAAGCGCGTTTTCAGCATTCGTTACGGGCGCCATTGCCACGTTCAGGATCACCGCAAGACTCAATAGTGATATGACTGCCACGACGGTGACCTGCCGCCGGGATGTCTTTATCGCAGAAAGAAGTTTTCTGAGGGTAGTTCGCGCTTGGTGTGAGGATTTTATCATCTTCATGCCCCTGTACATTCACTGTAGTTTGTAGTTTTGCCAGCGAAATGAGGCTGATTTACTTCAAAAAAGAGGTAAAAACTTGCCCATTTCTGGGCAAGCAAGACCGCCGCTACTTCGAAAGTGCGAGAGACAGGATTTTATATGCGAGCTTTGCTGCGAGGAAGTTGGGTGCATGCATCCCTTCGATAGGAGCCAGTTCGTTGATGTCTGCGCCGACAATCGTGCCCGCTCTAGAGGCCGCCTTGATGATCTTGATCGCATCATTCCAGAAAAGCCCCCCAGGCTCCGGTGTTCCTGTTGCGGGCATCACTGAGCCATCGAAACCATCAAGGTCAAACGTCAGATAGATGGGACGGTCCTTAAGCGGCGCGACAATTTCTTCTACTCGCCAGCTCTCCCGATCCTTCCCCCAATGGATAGTTATCCGGTGGCTGTTTGCGTCCAGAAACGGGATCTCCTCCGCCGATATATTGCGAATGCCGACAGAAACGATCGGAACGGTGGGATGATCCAGCACCCGGCGGATTGCCGCTGCATGGGAATAATGCTCGCCGTCATAGCCATCGCGTAAATCCGCATGGGCATCGAAATGCAGGATCGCCAAATCATCATATTGCGTAAGGAATGGCCGAATTGCACCGGGTGTGATAGAATGCTCCCCACCGAAGACAAGCGGGAATTTATTATCGCCAAGCGCCTTTCCGGTGAGGGCTGCCAGATCATCTATCGCAGCCTTTATGTCACGTCCGTCAACAGGCTTCTCCCGCATCGTCACGATACCGAAATCCCGGAACGGCTCCCGCCAGAGATCTTCGTCGAAAAGCTCCACCTGATGGCTTGCCTCTATCATCGCCGATGGGCCCTTTGCGGTTCCGCCGCCATAGCTGACCGACCCTTCGAGGCCAAAAGGAATGATAATGGCCTTCGCCGACGCGTAATCAAAAGCCTCCTCTTCGGGCAGGCCCAGAAACCCCTCTTCCGAGGGGAGTATGTCAAAGGGAACTGTCATGACTTCTGGTCCGCTTGCCGTCTACTGAAAGAGCTTGGTGAATTTCCGCGCCTTGCGGTTTTTCCAGCCACCCCGGTGATAAACATCCGATGCCAGCAACGGCACAACGGAGGAAGCTTCCGCAAAGACCATCTGTTCCAAACTGGTGCTGACCTTGCCCCAACTCGCTGCCTCTTTCAGAGTGGAGGAAGAACAGGCCCCGTCGCGCACATCGGCGACAGAGATCTGCACCGCATATTTATGCACGTCAACTTCCTTGCCGAGGATCTCAGCGCAAACGACCGTATCCTGCACAAAGTTCTTGGGTACGCCGCCACCAACCATGAGCAGGCCCGTTGTCCCCGCCGCGATCTTGATTTCGGTCAGCTCCCTGAAATCCTTGACGCTGTCAATACTGAGATGCTTTTCCGGATTCTCGACCTGATGCTTGACCAGGCCAAATCCGGCAGAGCAATCAGAAAACGCCGGAACGAAAATCGGCACATCATGATCATAGCAGGTTTCAATAAGAGAGTTTTTCTTCACCGCGTTGGTTTTCAGCCAGCGGCCCATCTCATATATGAATTCACGGGATGAATACGCTCGCTTCTCCAGTTTGTCCGCGATGACCTTGATAACCTCGTCACAATGCTGAAGCTCTTCCTCGTCAATGTAGGTATCATAAATGCGATCGATATAAAGCGCGCGCAGGTCGTTATCGTCGACTGTACTATCCGCCTGATAGTGGCGATACCCCAATGCTTCAAAGAAATCCATATCAACGATAGATGCCCCGGTGGATACAATCGCATCCACCATGCCGAGTTCCACCAGATCACGGTAAACATGCATACAACCCCCGGCGGAGGTTGACCCCGCCAGGGTGAGTATAATTGCACAATCCGGATCATTCACGGCCATGTTGAATATCTCTGACGCCCGCGCGAGATCTCGCGATGTGAAGGACATTTTGCCCATCGCATCAATGATCGGACGCGCATCAAAGCTCTTGATGTCAACATGCTCGACGGTCTTCGATAGAAGGGCCGCCTTCTCGTTGCTCTTCGAGGAATGTGTCATTTTAACCTGACGCCTTTTTCAACTTGTTGTGCTATGCGAACTCGGCAGGCGATTCAATTCCTACCATGGTTTCTGAATAAAATCCGTTGAATCTGGTTTGCATGGCATAGCCATAAGCCCCCAGATGGCGGAAAATAATCCAGTCACCTTCACAGACATCATCCGGCAACGCAAGATGGTCTTTCATCTTGTCGATGCTGTCACATGTCGGCCCATACAGTTGAAACTGCGTGCTTTCTGACGGGGCATTCAGACGCCCGGAGCGATATAGCTCAACCGGATAAGCCCAACCTAACTGACCAGCATCAAACAAGGCGCCATAGGTTCCATCATTCAGGTAAAGCGATTGTCCGCGGCGAAGTTCCACCCGAACGGCAACCGCACCGCCCGCAGCCACCATGGCCCGGCCTGGTTCACAAAATATCTCAAGCGTATCAAAACCACACTCCACGAGCGTTTTCTGAATGGCGTCGAAATAGTCCTGTAGCGGTGCCGGTTCCATATCCGGATAAGATACCGGGAATCCCCCACCAACATCGAGCATATCGATCTCAACACCGCACCCATCGAGCATATTGGCTATATTATAGATGGCGTTAACGTAAGCCTCGATCTCGAGACACTGTGAACCGACATGGAATGTCACACCGACCTTTTCCGCAATCTGGCGCGCATGCGTCAGTAAGAGCGGTGCTTCCATTAGGGTCGCGCCGAACTTGTTATCAAGCGGATAGGCGGCCCCGACTTGCGAGACGCTCAGACGCAGCATTAGCGAGAGATCTTCGGCATGGCCGGTTTCCTGTTTTATCTTGCGCAGTTCTTCCAGACTATCGAACGCAAAATGCCGAACACCGAGCGCATAGGCACGGTTGATCGCCTGCCGGCTTTTGACAGGATGCATAAAGTAAAGCTGAGCAAGCGGAAATGCAGCGCTCAGCTCCTCTATCTCCCGGATGGAGGCAACCTCAAAATGTCGGATACCCGCCGCCCACAACAGCCGTAACAAGGCCGGGTGCGGGTTGGCTTTCGCCGCATAAAGACATGTGCCTGGAAATCCGTTGAGAAATCTGCTGGCCGCCTCTGCAATCTCGTTGATATACAGAAAGTGGACAGCATCATTCGACTGCTCGATTTCAAGAGCTGTCGCTTCGTTTTCATATCGCCGCAAACCGGCTAGGGCTTGCTCGCGATCAGCGACATAACCCTCATAATCCTGGAGCAGTTGCAATTCTAATGTTCCACCTGTCTAGTTGTTGAAACCAAATTTTTCAGAGAGCGTCAGTAGCAGAAAAAATACTGCTACGCTACATAAAGATTCACTGTTAGATGATGATTCTTAACGTCCTATCAAGGACGAGCAACGAGGTTAAGATGGGGATAATTCCCCGGAATTTCAACGACCCGGTATTTTGGCAAACGTATCTCGATCGTAGTTCCCGGTTTTCCCTTATTGCTTGCAATTTTCAACTCGCCTTCATGCAATTCAACAATCGATTTAGCGAGAGGCAAACCTAGCCCAGTCCCTTCAATTGACTTGGAAACAGAATAACGCGCGCGGCCAAACGGTCGCATAACATTGTTAATTTCTTCCTTACTGATTCCATGACCGCTATCGATGACGTAAAGAGATACAAAATTTTCGTCGCCCGCTGATAAATTAAGCTCAATCCTGCCATTCTCAGGCGTAAATTTTATGGCGTTGTTAACAAGGTTGATCAGCACCTGCTTAAGTTTTCTTTCATCTGCGCGAAGGCAGATATCCAGCTGATCAGATAGTGTTATCTCAATGGACTTCTCAATTGTCTTCGCAGCAAGCATTGTTTTGGTGGAACGTGCAATATCTAGAAGGTTAACTTCCGTTTCCCGCAATGCAACCGAGCCAGATTCAAACCTTGAATATTCCAGAATATCGTCGATAAGAGAAAGCAGATGCCTACCAGATGATTGGATATTGTCCGCATATTCACGGTATTTTTCATTCTCCAATGGGCCAAAAATCTCTTTTGCCAGCACTTCCGAAAATCCAATCACTGCATTTAGTGGCGTTCGGAGTTCATGGCTCATGTTTGCAAGAAACAATGATTTTGATCTTGTTCCCTCTTCCGCCTCCAGCTTCGCCTGCGTTAGTTCACGTTCGAACATATGCTGGGCGGTGATATCCTGTATCGTGCCGCTGGCTCCAGATATCTCGCCTGTTTCGCCAATAATTGGCCGCCCCAAGAGTCGGACATGAGTAATTTTCTTGTCGTCATGCACAACCCGAAATTCAACCTCGAACGGCTCCGAAACTGACTCCGCCGCTTCGAAAACCGCAACCAGGCGATCAACATCCTCTTTATCGACCCGCCTGATAAAGTTACCATACCGGGGTTCTGTCTCGCCCGGCTCAAACCCCAGTATGCGGAAAGCCTCGTCAGACCATTCATGGGTATTTTCGACGCTGTTGTGCATCCAGTTGCCGATATGGGCAATTGCTTGGGCTTCTTCAAGTTTGGCACGGTTCTCTTCCAAAGCTCTTTCACGCTTTCGGATATCCGTAATATTGGTGCGGATGGATACAATGCCCCCGGATTTCGTTTTCGTCTCTGAAAGACGGAAAACCTGCCTGTCGTAGAATTCCTGCTCTTTGGGCATTTCGGGATTTTGATGCTCCTCAATTCGCCTTGCAATCCATTCTTCCTCGCGTCCGATTGCTTCGGGCTGCAGGCCAGCTTCGACAGAACGCCTGACCAGTTCATGAAAATGAACTCCAGGCCTCACAACATCTTTTGCGATACCTTTAAACCGGCACCGATAGGGTTCGTTGCAGACGAACAACCTATCTTCAGCATCATATATGGCGACGGCTTCCGGCATCGATTCAATGGCATCGAGCAAAATGCTCTCTGCCATTTCTGCCCGCTCGATAGCCAGTTGCAGACGCTCATTCTGGTCCCGTTGTTTCTGTTCGGAAAGCTTGCGTGCCTTGATCTCACTATTCAGACGCTCAATCGCCGGTAGCATACGCGACAAACCAAGGGCAATGAAAACCAATCCCGGAATATAGGCGATGAAATGCCATATCTCCAAAGCCGCATTGTGGCTGTAACCTATATCGAAAAGGGCAGCATCACCTATAAACAACATGTCTATAAGAGAGGCGCAAACAAGAATAAATAGCCCAAGGTTAATCAGGGTACGTCCAAATTTGACGTGGGTAAGACGTTTGTTCCTTTTTAGGAAAACAATAAGCAGGACCAGCAAGCAAGCGAACATTACCGCTTCGCTTAGCATATGCACCGCCTAGTGCGTTTTCCGACGCAAATTTCTCTTTGATAGTTAGTCAAATTTTCCACGACCGTATCAATTATGGTTTATTGAAGCTAAACAAAAAGTATTGAGCATCCGTTAATTCTCTAAGGTTTTTCGCAACTTGAAGACCGATAGCACGCCTTAAAAAAGCATCAGCTTGAGGACACACATCCGTTGCCGGTTGTTCTGATTTACCTTTAGAATATATACTTGATCAATTATACTTGCTTGAGGGTATGATTACGACGAGGAACAACCGGAATTGACATCGAAAATTCTGATCGTAGGGGCCGGAATAGCCGGACTTTCCCTCGCCCAATGGCTAAAAAGATTTGGGCTGGATTTCGAAATTATCGAAAAGAAATCGTCGGAGGATATTGAAAAAACAGGTATCGTCCTCCCATTTAATGCTGTCCGGGAAATCAAGAAACTCGGAATATTCGACAGATTAGCCGATCAGTACCATCAGGCAGCAAACGTTACCTATTGCAAGAACAATGGGAAAGTGATCAACATTGCGCGCCTGACAGACCCTCCGTTTGAGAACGACCAGTTCATCGCCCTTGAACGGCAGGCGCTTAATGACGCACTGCGAGAAGGGCTTCAGAAAAAAGTTCGCTATAATACCGAGTTACTGAGCGCCCGGCATGACGATGACTCGGTCAGGATTACCTGCACGAACGAGCTTCTAAACGGGTCATACGATCTTCTTGTCGCAGCGGATGGCCTCAACTCCCTTACCCGTCAGGAGAATTTTGAAGGGCAGGAATTAATCCGCGATCATAATGTCGTTTGCTGGCGTTTTGTTGTTGCTCATCCGGATCATGGTTTGCAGCCGCTGCAGATGGTGGGACAGGCAGACAGTTTCATGGTTTTCCCGATCAGCAGTGACGCTCTGTATTGTTATGGCCACGCGTATGAAAATAGCCTTCCTCATCCTCTTGGGGACGATCCGCTGGAAAATCTGAAACGTGTTTTTAGCGGTTATCGCGGTCCGTTGCCTGACATTCTGGAACGGCTTGATGGCGCTGAAATAATTGCAGGTAGACTACAATCAGTGATCAAGCCCTGTTTTTTCGATCGGCGGATAGCCTTTGTCGGCGATGCCGCGAATGGTTGTTCACCGATGATCCAACAAGGGGCCGCTTTGGCCCTCGAGGGAAGCCGCTGTCTTGCAGATGCTCTTGCCATGCAGAATGTCGACCAAGCATTAATGACCTACCATGAGCGACGCGTTAAAAAGGTTGAGCGGATCATTCGCTATGCCGACGCCCCTCTTTCCCAATTCCGGCGGCCACAAAGCTGGATGGGCCGTGGTTTTCATGACATTAAGATCAAGACGCTGGGACCGCCAAATGTACAGGCGTGGCGAAAACTGGCAACAGAACGGCTGTTTACGACCTGAGAGCTGAGCAGCATCGCAAAGAGGGAAAGCTATTTCCCAATCCAATATAAAAAAGGCCTCAGGAGTCTAGACTCCTGAGGCTAACATAAAGCCAATTCGGCATTATCCCGCTTCGACTTGATCTGTGAGGGTAATTCCCACAGCAGAGGCAACACCTTCTGCATAGGCGGGGTCTACCTTGTAGAGATGGCCAAGCTGCCGTTGAATGATCTCCTCCGGCACACCTTCCATTGCAGCAGCCGTGTTAGAGAAAAGGCGCGCCTTCTCTTCATCGTTAAATAAGTTAAATATTGCCCTCGGTTGAGAATAATCATCATTGTCGACGCGGTGATCATACCGGTCCGCATTCCCGGATATTTTCAGCGGAGGCTCACGATAGCTCTCATCCTGAACGGGACCGCCCATCGAGTTGGGCTCATAATAGGCATCCGGGTTGCCGGTATCATTTTTGAAAAACCGCATCGCACCGTCTTTATGATAATGGTGGACCGGAACCTTGGGCGCATTGACCGGCAACGCCTCATAATGCGTGCCCAGACGATGGCGGTGTGCATCCGCATAGGAGAAAATGCGCGCCTGCAGCATCTTATCGGGACTGAAACCTACCCCTGGCACAACATTGGAAGGGCTGAACGCGGCCTGCTCAATCTCTGCAAAATAGTTATCCGCATTGCGGTTTAGCTCCATTACCCCCACCTCAATCGGTGGATAATCACCATGCGGCCAGACCTTGGTTAAATCGAACGGGTTATAAGGCGTCTTCTCCGCATCAGCCTCCGGCATCACCTGAATGAACAAAGTCCACCGCGGAAATTCCCCACGGTCGATTGTCCCGAACAATTCTTCTTGATAGCTCTCACGGCTCTCGCCGACCACCTTCGTGGCTTCTTCATTCGTATAATGCCGGTGTCCCTGGTTCGTCTTGAAATGGAACTTTATCCAGAATCGCTCCCCGTCCTCGTTCCAGAAGCTGTAGGTATGGGAGCCATACCCATTCATATACATCGGGGCCACCGGCAGACCACGATCCGACATCAGGATTGTCACCTGATGCAGGCTTTCCGGTGATAGTGACCAGAAATCCCACATTGCGGTAGCCGACCGTAGGTTGGTACGCGGATGACGTTTTTGGGTATGAATAAAATCAGGGAATTTCAGCGGGTCCCGCACGAAGAATACAGGTGTATTGTTCCCGACCAGGTCCCAATTTCCTTCTTCCGTATAGAATTTGAGCGCAAATCCGCGGACATCCCGCTCAGCATCCGCAGCCCCCTTCTCACCGGCAACAGTAGAAAATCGCGCAATCATCGGGGTTTTCTTCCCGACTTCAGAGAATATTTTTGCGCGTGTGTATCTGCTGATATCTTGGGTTACGGTGAACGTCCCATGCGCGCCCCAGCCTTTTGCATGAACGACACGTTCCGGAATCCGTTCGCGATTTTGATGTGCCAGTTTTTCAAGAAGCTGATAATCCTGCATAAGAACCGGACCACGCTCCCCGGCAGTAATTGAATTTTGATTATCGGGAACAGGTGCTCCGGCGGTTGTGGTCATTTTCTTTTGTTTTGACATCTATCTTTCTCCAATCACTGGACGGTCATCAATAATTATGAATTAGAATTATTCTAACTGACTTCAAGAGGGCGCTGGAATAAATCATGACCGGGGTGGGTAAGGCTGCTCTTGACCAATAAGAAAATATAGCAAATGATTATCAGATGCCTATAAAGCGCACGAGGGATGCTAATGCTTCGTCGTAGACCGATCATACTTGTACTACTCCTGTCGACCTTCTGGTCCTCAGCCGCAATCTCGCAGGAGAAGCTTGAAGTCGGACTGGAGCTTGTGTTGCTTGCCGATGCAACTGGCTCAATTGATGACGCCGAAATTTTATTTCAACGCGAAGGCTATGCAAAAGCAATCACCAACCCGGATGTAATTTCCGCGATTACGACCTCCATATATGGCAAAATAGCTGTTACATATGTCGAATGGGGTGACTCCGGCTCTCAAGATATTGTCGTCGGGTGGCAAATCATTGATAGTGAGGAATCCGCGCGAAAATTTGCATCGGATCTTCTTCTGCCTCCCAGGAAGGCTCGTGGGTATAACGCTATCGGCTCCGCCTTGTTGTTCGGGAAAAATCTTATTGAAAATAATGAGATATGGAGCTTCCGACAAGTTATAGATATCTCCGCGGATAGCGCAAACAACTGGAGCGGTCCGCCGATCGAATTCGCTCGTGACGAAGTTGTCAGTGCAAATATAACGATCAACGGGCTTGCGGTTTTATGCCGTTATTGCTCCGGTCGACCCAATAACTACGATCTGGAGGCCGCCTTCAGCGAGTTAATCATTGGTGGTAACGGGGCGTTTGTGATTACAGCTGACAATAGTGATACTTTCGCCAATGCCGTTCGAAAAAAACTTATCCTGGAAATAGCCGACAATCCAGCATTCAAGAACCCGCCTTTGGAATAACGTGAAGTAGAAGCCGTTGTAATGATTGGTTGCGGGGGTAGGATTTGAACCTACGACCTTCAGGTTATG
>TARA_R110001606_G_scaffold249840_4_pt1 | contig 48976 bp, 28 predicted proteins | sample TARA_R110001606 | Tara Oceans TARA_R110001606 (sample SAMEA4398315) | marine metagenome | biome: Polar Biome; feature: [SRF] surface water layer (ENVO:00010504); material: water (ENVO:00002006), including particulate matter (ENVO:01000060) such as... | depth 5 m
TGTGCCGGGTATTTAAACTTTGCGATTGATGCCAAAGCCGATAAATTACCAATTGGCCAATTTTCGAGTGGAATGAATATTGAAAAGACTAAAAAGTCAAGCGTGTATTTATTAGAAGGAAACTTCAGATCTCCCTTATTTAATCATTATAACAGAGCTACACCTAACCTCCAAACGTTAATTGACCTTTGGTCATGGTACGTAAGAACCTCTGGACTAGATGATGGCGAAAGTATATTAAGTCAAAACTTGTATTACATAAATGAAATGACCGGGCTACTGGCGAGCCACAGTAAGAGTGATGTTCAAAACATTAAACTAGAAGCATCCTTAAAAGTTGAAGTAAATGCAGGTCCCGCATCAGTCAATAGCAGCTTAGATTTTGGAGGAGATCAAAAAGAATCGTTCACAGGAAATAATTGGAGAACCCTGGTTTATGAGGAAGACCCCTCCGTTGGGAAATACTCCATTAGAACTGAAAGATTGCCAAGTATAGTAGATACTAAACAAATGATTGAGCAAAAGGTCTTTGTCGAGACAAAAGAATTACCTGACTATAAGGCGTTGGCGAATAACTCAGTTTATAAATTTTCGGTATGGTTGCTAGGGCTAAACGAAAAAATTTGCACCGAAGGGAATGCATTTGAATATCAGCATCAATCAGGGGACGTAGTCTGGAGCAACCCTGCTTCGGTTGCGGTACGTAGTGCGTATGACAAAACCGACAACAAATGTATTTGTGAAATTTCTGGATCAACTAAAAATAATATTTCACCAACCGACCTGAACACTACACTAAACTATACTTGGGAGTTCAAATTGATTCATAATACTGAGGTAAAAGACCAAGCTCTGGAATTTAAAGGCTCTAATTCTGAATCAACCACTGCCCACCCGATCGTTAGTCAACAATTAGACGACATAATAAAAAATGGAACGTCACCGCAAATGGATGGGTCGATGGCATTTATTTGGAATATTCCTCTTGACATCTTTGATGATGACCGTCTTGTTGACCGAACACCAGGGCTTACCGCCACATTTAATGGCACCCCAAGCTTCGGCAGCCCTACAGCCGACGCAAATCTCATTTCACAAATCAGACCTGTAAGTCTAGTTTATCAGAATGGAAAGTATAATCTGTCGCTAATCTTGAAAAATGTTGACATGTCAAGATTCACTTACATCCCGACTAGTGTTGATCCTGTTAGCGGAACTGTAAAGGCAAACGTCAAGCTCGCTACTGGAGCCTACACTACTGTAGAGCTTAAAAACATCAAAATTAGCATACCTAAATATCTTGACTCTGACAATGACGGAATTCCTGACTTTCGAGACCTGTGCCCAAATTTATCAGGCAATAACAATGCCGACAGCGATGGCGACGGGATTGGGGATTCATGCGATCTATGTCCGAATACGCCAAATAATCTCACTCAAAATATAGACACCGACAAAGATGGGATTGGGGACATTTGTGACGAATGTAAAACGGATCCGAAAAACGAATGCGTAAGCATTATAAAACAAGAGTAACCAATGGCAACGATGTATAATTTTATTCCACACCGGTAATTCGGGGATTCAGACGATTGCTATTCAAGTTGTACTTCGATTCTCATATTATCTTCAATTAACACACCGCCTGCAACTTCTATATCATGACTATTATATCCTCCAACAGGGTATTCGGAAACACTGAGTGTCACCTCCAACCCAGCGTCTTCATATAATCCTTCATATATTCGCTCTGTCCCCATTGATCTATCAGTGTCAGTTGAGACGTTTTCGAGTTCAAACTCGCTTCCATCAATTGTAACTATTTTTCCATTCGTTCTTTTTACTTTTATGGTTCCTTTAACGCTGATCATAGTTTGCTTCTTTTTCTTGAAGATAAATCAAAAAAAGTAATGCTTTCAGAAAACTCTTAGCAAATTATAACCTCTTGGGTTATTTATGACTTTTAAAGAAAAAAGTTTGCGCTTAAGAAACACCTCGAATTCCTTTTTATACCACGGTGTCGAAGAAAAAGCTTTCATTGCAACTCACATCTTCAAAATGTGACAAAATCGATCAAAACTTTAAAGCCAGAAAATTGCTGTAGTTCCCTTTTATGCATGCTACGGAATGGACTTTCATCTTCCTGTTTGTTCGTGAAATTTCTGGAAGAGCGTGTTATATTTATCCGGGCTATATTTATTTAAATATTTATCAGGAGAGTGTCTATATCGTAAAAAGCTCTAAACAAAAAAAAGGCTGTATTTAAGTTCAAAAAAGCGGAATTTACTCCATTTTGATTGTGATACAATTTACAGAAACCTACTCATTGGTTCATTCCAATTGTTTCATCACAATCAAAAATCCACTACATTGTATAAATATCGCATTGGGTATATATCAATATCCAATTGTTAGCTGCTACTCTCAAAAACTTCAAATGAAACGGACGACAAAATGAGGTCAATAGGTTTTAGATGCTGGAAAGATAAATTTTCTTATATAATACTTGAAGGAACTCAGGAGAACCCCACAAGAGTTTCTGAAAATCATTTGGTTCTTCCTAAAATGATGAGCCGTCCTGAACAACTAGCTTGGTTTAGAAGGGAAATCAAAGAAATCATTGATATTAACGATTTAGACTTTGCAATATTCAAAGCCACGGAAACAATCAGCAGATCAAAAGATCCGCAACGTGGAGAGCTTGAAGGCATTTTACAGGAGGTTATTTTCTCACATGAAAAGCCAACTTCTATTGAAGGAAGAATTAAAAAACAACTCAATAGCAAAACGAATTCGAGAAAGGCTAAATATTTAGGTGAATTATTTGAAAATGAACTTTTCGCTGACCTTGCTAAATTGAAATATGAAGATGCGTGCATTGCTGGTTTGAGTGGACTTCCTAAAGATTAGGCATGGCTGATTACGACCTTAATAAACGACTCGGTAGTGGCGCATTTGGTGAAGTGTGGCTTGGCGATGATCGTGCCCTTGGGGTTCGAAGGGCTATTAAGTTTGTTCCTCCACACAATATTAAAGACCCAACTAATTTCTACGAGGAACCACGAAACCTGATTGCACTTAAGCATGACAATGTTATTGAAATAGCTGATGCTGGCAAAACAGCCGATGGTCGGCTTTATATTGCCATGGAATACTATCCAAATGGCAGTGTCAGTGACTTAACTGGAGGAGCGGTCGTTCCATTGATCGATTCAATACGATACGGAGCAGATATTTGTAGAGGCTTAGAGTATTCTCATGCCCTTGGGTATGTTCACAGAGATATTAAACCAGCAAATATTATTATTGACAATCAAGGCCACGCCAGACTTTCTGACTTTGGTCTTGCTGTCAAGGTTGCCGTTGATGGAACCGCATCTCCTTATGGCTATTTGGGCCATCTAGCACCGGAAGTTATTACGAATAATGTCACGGATAAAAGAACAGATATATATGCAGTGGGCGTGACATTATATCGTATGGTAAATGGAGATGCATATTTACCAATGACAATCGACCCTGATGATTTACTGGAAATGATCAAGGAAGGGACGTTTCCAAATAGAAACCAGTACAGGCCATTTATTCCAACAGGAATTCGAACAGTAATCAATACAGCTTTAAATATCAACCCTGATAATCGATATCAAAATGCCTCTGAATTAAGGCACGCACTTGAAAGAATTAATGTTTTTGGAAGCTGGACACCTCGAACTATTCCAAATGGTACCGAATGGGTCTGTAGTATTGGTAATCTTGATTTCCTTGCCAGATCATTAAGGAAAGACAGAGGTTGTTTTGACTTTGAACTTTATAAATGTCTTTCCGGAAAAACTATGAGGAAGATCAACTCTGATTTTCACTATTGCTGGAAAAAATCCGCCCATGAACACCAGATAAGAAAAGTATTGAGTAGAATAATATCAAATGGGAAATGACAGATATTAGAAGCCATCTGCGGTATTCGTTAAGCTACAGTTCCTGTAAACGGAGGAAGTAGTTTAATACAGGTACCAATTAAGAGCCATTCGGTGTTCGATAGATGGGTAACGCTCTTTCTCAGTTTCCAGAAGATTTTTTTGAAGTGACCATTATATTTTGCCCAGCTATTATTGCTCAATATGTTCACTAACTCAAAAATATCGAGAACCTCAGTGCTAGGGACATTTCTATTTAATTATACCATTCTTGTACCCGATCATATTTAGAAATCGTAAATAATTGATTATCAACAGATAAAATTGCACGGTTCGAATCCCAGCGGGATCACTCAAAAAGCTCAAGATTAATTTCTTGGGCTTTTTTATTTTCTATCTCATCAGGTCGCTGTCGGCCAATATGGGATCAAGCGGAAAATCTGGGGGATCGAGTGTTTCGTTTGTGGTTAGATAAAAAGAAAAACTGGTTCAATGCGTCTCGCCTGGCCGGGATAGACTTGGATCTTTTGCTTTTTTATGCAAGCACAAAATACCCATGCCAAAAATCACCCCCCAGAAATACAGATTGATCCCCTATATGTTCAATTGGCAATCACCTCTTCCTTGTAAGAGAACTCAACCTTATCTTCTTCTGGCGTGAGTTTATCGACGGTTACCCAGTGCCAACGGGCATATCCTACCTGGCAAAGACCGTAGCTTCTGACGGCTATATGTAGCCGAAATTGATGATCAGCTTCCTGAACGAATTGACGCAAGGCAAAATGGCCTCCCGGCCAGCATCCGCCTACCATGATCTTATAGCCAAGCAGCGTTTGGCTTTCAAAATCTACAAGGGCCCCCATGGTTGCACCTGTTTGTTGGCTGACCGCCTCCCACTCCGAAGTTGAATTGATGACGTAGCCAGTATAAAACGGACCTTTAACTTGCGAAATGTTGATATCAGCAGTTGACACACCGTCGCCGTTTCTCGGGTCTTTATCCAATTGATCTTTTAAGAGCGCCACTTCAACCAAATCAATGGTTGAGACACTGAGACTGGTCTCGCCTACCGTTTTGTCAGAAATGGTTACCAGCAATTCCAGGCCCTCCTGTTTCAGGCTATCCGGGAAGCCATTGCAGACATAGGGCATCCAGGCACCTACATATTGCCGCATGCGGGTGGTGTCTACAATACCTGGCTTGTAAATGAAACCGCCGCCGTCGGGTATATTTGATACTATAGCATATAGATCTTGCTTCAGCTCTCCGGAATGTAAACATTGCTCGGCTACGACGTTAACCGAGTCTTGGTCCTGCTCACCACTTTCAGTATTGTCATCTTTTTCACCGCAAGCGAAAAAACAGGATGAAGCCAATAAAAGCCCTATCGCTTTGTTTATCAGGTTCATATATCATCGGTTAATTATGATTTTACTTTGTTCAGATAATCCATCGCCATGAACTTCCAATACATAAATACCCAGTGGCATGTCTTTAACATCCAACTCAACAAAACTCCTATCCCGGTTAATGATTGTGGAGACAAATACTTCTCTTTTTAATCCAATCAGACGAACCAAAGTAGCTTCTGTGCCTACCTCATTTGATTGTTTTACAATTAAGTTTTTGTCCACCGGATTGGGGCTACACTGTAAGTGCCTGATTAAACACCAAACGATATGTCACGATAATCCTAACACAGACTGCTCTTAACCACAGTCACCCTCAATGTAAATATCCCATAACCTGTAACAATTATATTACAGAAACTATCTCATCAAGCCGCCGCAGGCTTAATCCCACCACCATACCGTTATTGTAAAACATACTTGTGTATCCAGACAAGATGTATCAAATTGTAGCTAACCATACAACAATACATTTGTGTGGACGGTTATACCTGCTTAAACATAAAATACATTTCCTTGAGAAAGTTTTGCGACACAACGCCTCTGGCTCGTTTGTTCTCTTTTGCCATTTCACTCTATTTCCTCGCAGCTTGTTCCAGCACAAACAAGCCCGCCAACAAAGACGATTCATCAGTAAAAACACCAGAAGAAGAGCTGGCCACCTTCCAGCTGGAGCCTGGTCTGAAAATCCAACTGGTAGCCAGTGAGCCTATGGTTCAGGAGCCGGTATTTGCGGTATTCGATGAAGACGGTAAACTTTGGGTAGCTGAAATGCGTGGCTATATGGTTGACATCGAAGGCCACGATGAGACCAGCCGCCTGGGAAGAATTTCTATTCTGGAAGATATTGATGGAGACGGCTCCATGGACAAAAGCACCATTTATCTCGATAGCCTGGTGCTGCCAAGATCCATAGGGCTGATAAAGGGCGGAGCACTGATTTCTGAAAACAAAGCGCTTTGGATTACCCAGGACACGGACGGCGACTTCAAGGCAGACACGAAAATCCTGCTCGACTCTACCTATTCCAGCAACGGCCTGGTGGAGCACTCAGACAACGGGCTTTTGCTCAACACAGACAACTGGTACTACAGCGTCAAATCAAGACTTCGGTACCGTTTGGTAAACGACGAGTGGGTAAGGGACAGCACCGAATTCCGGGGGCAGTGGGGCGTGAGCCATGACGACGAAGGCCGGCTTTTCTACAACTACAACTGGTCGCAGCTTCATGGCGACCTTGTGCCACCCAACTACCTAAGCCGAAACAAAAACCATAAGCCATCAACGGGCATAGACCACGGCCTCACTATTGACCGGAGAGTTTATCCCATTCACCCCACTCCAGCAGTCAACAGAGGCTATATCCCCGGAACGTTGGACAAGGATGAGAAACTGGTGGAGTTTACCGCAGCCTGCTCGCCATTGGTGCTCAGAAGCACCCTTTTTCCTGCCGAATACTATGGCAATGCCTTTGTGTGTGAGCCAGCGGGCAACCTTGTGAAGCGCAACGTGGTAACAGAAAATGGCCTCATTTTGAGTGCAAACGACCCTCATCCTGGCACCGAGTTTCTGGCTTCGACCGATGATCGATTCAGGCCAGTAAACGCCATGGCAGGCCCGGACGGCGCATTGTACATTGTCGACATGTATCACGGCATCATTCAGGATGGAAAATACGCCACACCTTATTTAAAAGAAAAAACATTGGAGCGCCACCTGGATCAACCCATCCATATGGGGCGCATTTGGCGCATTGTTCCAGAAGACGAGAAACCAGTCAAAAACCAAAAACTGTCTTCCGCATCATCCACAGAGCTTATTGACTTGCTTTCTCATGCTGATGGCTGGCAAAGAGACATGGCGCAACGGCTGCTAGTAGAAAGAGGCGACCTATCAGTAGTGGCAGGTCTTATTGGCGTTGCAAAAAATGCAAAGACCAACCTGGCTCGCTTCCATGCCCTGTGGACACTGGAAGGTCTCGGTCAAACCAACACTGATTTACTTCTCAGTCTATTATCTGACAAAAGCCCACTGATACAATCAACCGCACTCCGAATTCTCGAGCCTATTGCCGAGAAAAATCCTGGAATTCAAACGAAGCTGGAAACCGCTCTGCTCAATAGCAACCAATCAGCAGACATTAAGCAGGTGCTGCAAATAGCGCTTAGCGCCAGTGCTCTTACGTCGAATGCGGCTCAGCAAGTTTTGGAAGAAATAGCAGCAAAGCACTCCGATTCGCCACTGATTCGTGACGCTGTGATGAGCAGCCTGGAAGATCAGGAATTTGCCTTTCTGCAGCGGCTTTGGAAGTCACCCAACTGGAAGGATCAGTCGCAGCCGAAAGAAATATTTCTTGAAATGCTCGCCACCTCCATCGTCAATAAAAGAGATTCAAAGGAGCTCGGCGCACTCCTAGCGATGCTGAATGTGAACGAAGCAGCATTCGGCTGGAAGGAAAACACCGTACTAACTGGCTTAGCCATTCAACAAAGCAGCGCCAGCAAAAAAGGCCCAATAAAGCTGGCATCCGCCCCCATCATTCTCACAAAGCCTCAGACTGTCATCGAAGCGTCAAAGCTTGCCACACTAAATGCCATGTTTGAGTGGCCGGGACATAAAGTGGAAGCCATAGCACAAGCTGCAGGAAACACGTTAAATGATCAGGAACGTGAAGCATTTGCTCTTGGTCGGCAAAATTATCTGACCACCTGTGCCGGTTGCCATGGCACCGACGGTGCCGGAATAAGCCGGTTTGCTCCGCCTCTTGCTGGCTCCGAATGGGTGACGGGTAGTGACAAGCGCCTGGCATTGATTATATTACATGGCATTGAGGGGCCCATTGAAGTAGCTGGAAAAACATACAACACGCCTGAGATACTGCCTGTGATGCCCGCACATTCGACCCTGGACGACAGAAGCATTGCCACTATTTTGACCTATATTAGAAATGAGTGGGGCAATAGCGCCAGTGCGGTCAGTGGGCGCTTTGTGGGAGGAACGAGAGTGACTTCACAGGGTCGTGTAGTGCCATGGACAGCTGCTGAGCTAAATACCCATATAGAAATGCTCGAACAGGAAGAGGCAAAAACAAAAGCTCAATAAACCTACTGACACTTACACCCTACTGCCATGAAAGTTTATGAAAAAATTCTAGATCAAAAATCCGCTGGAGAGCCCTCCAGAAGGGAATTTCTCCAAAAAGCGAGCGTTGGCGCTCTGGCATTTAGCATTCCCTTTCCAGCTATGCCGGACTTTCTAAAAGATGTTCCTATGGGCGTCGTGGTTCATTCATATGCAGCCCGGTGGAACTCTAAAACAGACAGCAAGAAGTATCCACCCATGACTGATGCTATTCAGCTCATGGAGCACTGTGCCAGCATAGGGGCCGGTGGCGTGCAAACAGTGGTTCGTGGTTGGACATCCGACTTTGCTAAAAAGGCCAGAGACAGAAGAGAAAAGCTTGGGCTCTACCTGGAAGGATCAATTGGACTGCCCAAGAAAGCAGAGGATGTAGCTGACTTTGAAAAAGAGGTGATCGCTTCAAAAGAAGCTGGAGTGAGTATTTTAAGAACTGTTTGCCTGGGCACAAGGAGGTATGAAAGCCTCCACTCACAAAGCGACTTTGATGAATACACAAAAAACTCTCTTGCCTGGGTAAGGTTGGCCGAACCGATAGTTCGCAAGCACAAAATGAAACTGGCCATCGAAAACCACAAGGACTGGATGGCCCCGGAGCTGGTCGACTTCGTCAAAACCATCGATAGCGAATGGGTAGGTGTAACCGTCGACTTTGGCAATAGCATAGCGCTGATGGAAGACCCGATGAGTGTTGTAGAAACTCTGGCACCTTACGCTTTCTCCACCCACGTGAAAGACATGGGTGTGATGGAATACGAAAAAGGATTTCTGCTTTCTGAAGTGCCGCTCGGTACAGGCATTTGCGATCTGAAGAAAATGGTGGATGTTTGCAAAAAGCATAATCCCGACATCAGGTTCAACCTGGAAATGATCACCAGAGACCCCTTGGAAATCCCATGCTTGACTGACGAATACTGGAATGTTTTTGAAGGAGTTTCAGGCAAGTACCTTGCAAATACTTTACGTATGGTGAAAGAAAAGACTTCCAAAACGCCTTTACCAACCGTGGCTGGACTCACGGCCGAACAGAGGCTTGCATTTGAAGAAGAAAATAACCTGGCCTGCCTGAAATACAGCGCCAGCAATTTGAATATTAGATAGGTACATGGTTCTAGTTTGCAACGAGAACTTATGAGGCTTGCGCTTGAAGCGCATTACATAAAATATTAATCCTCACTCAATGCCTCCTGAAAGAGGCCCTGAGGCAAGTGTTTTTTGATCATTATTAAAACTTGACAAATCTCTGATGACTACAGAAAAACTACCCGGTATTAAACTATTCGATCTTACAGGCAGAACCGCTATCATCACAGGAGGCTCCAAGGGCCTGGGGCTGGCCATGGCGGAAGGCTTAGCCTCAGCTGGTGCCAACATCGTGTTGGTGAACCGCACCGAAAAAGATGGAGAAGAAGCCGCCAAAACAATCAGCAGCTCCTACGGTGTCAAAGCCATTTCATTTGCTGCCGACGTGACCAACCAGGCGCAAACTGAAGCCATGGCTAAAGCGGCTATGGACACCTTTGGCCGCATCGATATATTGATCAACAGCGCCGGTATCAATATCCGTGGCCCCATCGACGAGCTTTCACTGGCCGACTTCAACAAAGTGATGGAGGTAAATGTAAACGGCACCTGGCTTTGCAACAGAGCGGTGACTCCCTACATGAAAAAGGCGAAAAGAGGCAGCATCATCAACATGGCAAGTACACTTGGCCTGGTGGGGGTTCCCAACCGCACGCCCTATGCTTCAAGTAAAGGAGCCATTGTACAAATGACTCGTGCCCTGGCACTTGAGTTTGCTCCGTTCAATATTACCGTCAATGCCATTTGCCCAGGGCCTTTCCTCACAGAAATGAACGCTCCAATTGCCGGCACAGAAGATGGTAAAAAATTCATTATCGGCGCCACGGCCCTTGAGCGCTGGGGCGAGCTGAAAGAAATCCAGGGAGCAGCCATTTTCCTTGCCAGCGATGCCGCCACCTATATGGTGGGCTCTTTGATTGCTGTTGACGGCGGATGGACAGCCAGGTAGATCATATTTCAACCCTCCAAGGGTTCAAAACCACTTGGAGGGTTGATAGTTTTAGATAAAGAGCGTAATCAAATAAATCATCATTATGGCCGTAAACGACATAATGAACGTGCCCAGGCTGTGTGACTGATTCCCTTGTTTAATAGTCATGCCTGAGAGCTGCGTCATGGCCCAGAAGAAGCTGTCGTTGGCGTGAGAGATAGCGATGGCCCCGGCACCGGTTGCGAGCACGGCAAACACCCGCATCGTTTCTGAATCAAGACCAAGCGTGCCCAATAACGGCGCTATGATGGAAGCTGTGGTGATCATGGCCACGGTAGAAGAACCCTGAGCCGTTTTCAAAGAAAAGGCAATAAGGAAGGGCAGGAAAATCCCCCAGCTGGCTCCACTCAATCCAGTACTCACCAGGTCGGCAATGCCTGAGTTCTGCAGCATCTTTCCAAACACACCTCCAGCACCTGTTATCAATATCACCGGAGCAGCAATTTTCAAGGCCTCACCAATCCAGCCAGTCGAGGACAAGACCTGCTTGTCAAACTTCTCCGGCAGCGCAAAAGACAAGAAAGCTCCAAGCAGAAGTGCAATCACAGGACTTCCTATAAATAAGATAACTGTGATAACTGCACCTTCACCCAGCGGTTTGGTAGGGTAATTGGCTATGGAGGCCAATACAATTAGCAATAACGGAATAACAATCGGCAGAAATGACTTGATAGCCGACGGGTGCTTACCAATTTTCTCCTCGGTTTCGCTGGCTGCAAAAACAGGCTCCAATGGAATCTTCACAACAAACTTCTTCACAAAGAAGTAGCTCGGAATCAACGTGGTAAGGCTGATGATCAGTCCCCAGAAAATGACCATGCCTAAATCAGCATTTAGAATACCTGCCGTAGCAATTGGGCCAGGTGTGGGTGGCACCAACGAGTGACTGGCTGTTGCACCTAACGTAAGGGCGACAGTTGTGGCGGCGTAAGGCACCTTTCCTTTAAAGGAGAGCGACTTACTTATTGGGTTCATCATGATGAACGTGCTGTCTCCAAAAACTGGGATCGACAGAATATAGCCGCAAATCATCATGGCCAGCATGACCGACTTTTCTCCAATCCAGGAGAGTATCTTTTGAGCTATCACCAGGGCCCCGCCCGTCTTCTCCAGAAAGGTGCCGATCATTACTCCTAGCAGGATCAATAAACCAATGCTCCCGAGCACTCCTCCAAAACCATCGGTGATGGATTTCAGGATGAGGTCGGGCGACATACCAGACAGTAAACCGTAGCCAATGGCACCAACAAAAAGCGCAAGAAAGGGGTGGATGTCAAACTTTGTGATGGCAATCAGTATGAAAGCCAGCGCCACCAGAATAATCAGTAGTGTAAGCATGTGTAGGTATAGGGTATGTGTTTTGTTAACAACAAAATCTCAAAATACCCTTTCCCACCGTACTACGCAAGCCGCCCCTCAAATCACAAGCCTTTCTTCTGTGTTAGCTTACTTATGAACAAGTAAAGAAAACCACAAAGCAACCATGCAGGAAGCGTCAAGAAGCTAAGAAACACTCCTTTTTGAACAGATATAAAATAGAACAAGCCGACACTAAATACCCATGCAACAAATACGGCAACATTGAACCCAATACCGGATTTTTCAGCATAGAATGTTTGTATGCCCCAATTTTTAGCAAAAAAGTGTTCAAACACGATGATTGCTCCTACCGGTGCCAGTATAAATCCGTAAACTGCCACAAAGTCCAGCAACTTCATCGCAAATGCAGGAAACAGGCCTGCAATTGTTGCCAACGCACCTGCCAGAATAGTCACCCAGAAAGTTGACACTTTCGGCATGATTGCCTGAAATGCCAGTCCAGCTCTATAGATGGTGGGATTAGCGGTTGTCCAGCCGGCAAGAATGACTACTATCACACCAAAAATCCCAAGCGCATTATAAGCCAATGGCCCGGGAGCTACCGACGGCGCTTCCCCACTTGCCAAAATCGCCTGCGTTTCCGGGGCTCTCAAATAAACCGCATAGAGAAGACATGCCGCAATCCACGCCATATAGTGACCAACATACATTCCTGCCGCAGTAGTCCAGCCTGATCTTGCCTTTTTCGCAAACCTGAATACTGTAAGGTCTGACATGCCAATATGCACAGCAGCATTGCAAAACCACGACCAGATGGCTACATGCCAGAACGTATACTTGATTTGGCCAGGAAAAGGCTCAGTGCCTTCTCCCCAAATATTCCAAAAGTCTGAAAAAGAGCTTACGCCAAGCTGATTGGCTGCCACAATGCCCGCCGCCACAAAACCCAGCACAATCACCGGCGACATCCAGTTGGCCGCTTTGGATACCGTGTTATAGCCCTTGGCAGCAATCAAAGAAATTACGACACCTAAGCCTACCACGATCACCACCCACGTAATTCCATTCGGCATCGTGTCAGTAAGCTTGGGCATGTCCATATTGAAGGGAATACCAACGGCGGTGGCGGACACAGTAATCATGGAGCCGGCCAGGAAGCAGAACAGAATACCATTAGCCAGGTTGTAGACAATGACCAATTTCCTACCACTTATCTTCTCCAAATGGAAATAAAGCGTGGTGCGGTACTTCACCGCTAATTCGGCAGTGAGGTAACGCCAGCTCAATACCGCCATGAAGTTGCCAAGAAGCAGGCCAACGAGCAGGTCAAAAGCACTGACCCCTGCTGTAAGAAACAAAGGGCCGATGACAAACTCTGTGCCTGCGGCATGCTCCCCGGCATACATCCCAAGGAAGCTTGTCCACCCCTTCTGTGCGGATGCGGGTACGGGCTCTCTTTCGTATTCCTCAGAAACTGGAACAGGAACAGCTTTTGATTGATTCGTCATAATGTAGGTAGGTGTGTTCTAAATCTTTTGAAGCTAGAAGATAGAGAATTTGCAAGCATCCTGCACTATCCTGACGGGCGGGCGGCAACTATTTACTTTTAATGCTTTAAAAACATTTTTACCAGACAGAATGTAATGCCGTAGAATCTTGAATAGCCATCCTGAAAATGTCACCATTTGTAAAAAAACCGTTTTGTGAAATGCAAAAACGCCATTTTTACGATCCTATCTTTTATCTTGGGAAGTTTTTATATCTAATTTCGGCTTATTGTGTTGCAGAAACATATTAAGCTTAGTTCAATCGTCTCATACCCATAAAAATTACGTTCGATGAAACACCCTTTGTCTATCATAAAAAGCCTTTTCCTGGTGGCTTTTTTAGCGCTGACTTTCCTTTCTTGCTCAAAAAAATCAGGGCCTGCTAAAGTTTTAGTCTTCAGTAAAACCGCCGGTTGGCACCACACGTCCATTCCTTTTGGTATAGCAGCCATACAAAAGCTGGGTGTTGAAAACGGTTTTGAGGTGGATACAACTACCAATGCAGATTACTTCAACGAAGACTCACTGAAGAACTACTCAGCCGTTGTATTCCTCAGCACCACAGGTGATGTGCTCAATCACTACCAGCAAGCTGATTTTGAAAGATACATCCAGGCCGGCGGAGGATACATGGGTATCCATGCCGCTGCCGACACAGAATACGACTGGCCATGGTATGGAAGACTGGTGGGCGGCTACTTCCTCGATCACCCAGGCATCAATGACAAAAGCCCCAATGTGCAGGAAGGCGTGCTCAACATCGTCGACAAGTCGCACCCAAGCACGAGCTTCTTGCCTGAAAAGTGGACAAAAACGGATGAATTTTATAGCTATAGAAACCTGAACCCCGACACTCATGTGCTAATGACAATTGACGAGGATAGCTACGAGGGCGGAGCAAAAATAGGCAACCACCCGATGGCCTGGTACCATGACTATGACGGAGGCCGTGCCTACTACACAGCCCTGGGCCATACAGATGAGTCCTACACAGAAGAACTCTACCTTAAGCATATACTGGCAGGCATTCAGTACGCCATTGGCGACAACAGCGAACTTGACTACTCAAAAGCGACCAGCCTGAGAGCACCCGAGGAAAACAGGTTCACAAAAACAATGCTTGCTGAAGGTGGCGTTTTTTACGAACCCACCGAAATGACCATTCTCCCTAACTTTGACATTTTAATTGCGCAGAGAAGGGGTGAAATATTGCTCTACAAAAACAGTACAGGAAAGGTTACTGAGGCGGCTAAGCTTGACGTTTACCATCAGAGCGGCGTGAAGGGAGTGAATGCTGAAGAAGGCGTGTTGGGCATTCAGAAAGACCCCAACTTTGCTACAAACAATAATGTGTTCATTTTCTACAGTCCGAAAGACACTTCGGTCAACAGGCTGTCTCGTTTCAAATTTGTCGACGACAAAATTGACGTGGCTTCTGAAAAAGTAGTCCTGCAGTTTTACTCTCAAAGAGGCATTTGCTGCCACACCGGCGGCTCAATTGCCTTCGACAAAGACGGGTTACTCTATGTTTCGGCTGGTGACAACTCTACACCCTTTAATGAACCAGGCGGCAAATATGTAAACAATGGTTTTGGCCCGCTCGACGACAGACCAGGGCATGAGCAGTATGATGCAAGAAGAAGCTCAGGCAATGCCAACGACCTGCGTGGAAAAATCATGCGTATTCGGGTTAAGGAAGATGGCTCTTATGAAATACCTGAAGGCAACCTTTACCCTGTAGGCACTGAAGGTACCCGGCCGGAAATATATGTGCAGGGCAATAGAAACCCCTACAGAATATCAGTCGATCAAAAAACCGGCTTCCTCTATTGGGGCGAAGTAGGACCTGACGCTGCCAACGACAGCATGGAAGTGCGGGGCACACGTGGCTATGACGAACTGAACCAGGCCCGCAAGGCCGGAAACTTTGGCTGGCCAATGTTTGTGGGTAAAAACTATCCGTACAGGGAATATGACTATGCCACAGGAAAATCGGGTGAATTGTTTGACCCCGAGCATCCGGTGAACAACTCAAGAAACAATACCGGCATCAAAGAATTGCCCCCGGTAGCTCCTCCGTTCATCTGGTATCCTTATGCTGCTTCAAAGGAGTTCCCACAGGTAGCCACCGGTGGAAGAAACGCAATGGCCGGGCCCGTCTATTATACTGACATGTTCCCTGCCGCTACGAGATACCCTGACTACTACAACGGCAAACTTTTCATCTACGACTGGATCCGTGGTTGGATCAAAGCTGTGACCATGTACCCTAATGGCGACTATGAGAAAATGGAGCCTTTCATGGAGCACACCAAATTCAATTCACTCATTGATATGGAAGTAGGGCCCGACGGGAAATTTTACTTGCTTGAATATGGCAACGGCTGGTTCGCAAAAAATGCTGATGCTGCACTTTCCAGAGTGGACTTTAACGGCGGCAACAGAGCGCCTTCGGTAGAGCAAATAGCTGTTAATAAGAGCTCGGGCACGCTGCCGCTTGAAGTAACTGTAACTGCAAAAGCCAGCGACCCTGAAAGAGACAGGCTTTCCTATACGTGGGATTTTGGCAACGGAGAAACGAAGCAGACAACGGTTCCTGAAGTTACTTATACCTACTCAAAAATTGGCGACTATGCCATCTCAGTAGAGGCGAGTGACCCGGCAAAGCTGACGGCGAAGAGCAATTCAATTTCGGTTTATGCTGGCAATGCTGCCCCTGACGTAACAATTAGCGTGAAGGGCAACAAGTCATTCTATTTCCCTGGAAAAAATGTGGAGTACGCCGTAAGCGTGAGCGACAGTGACGACTCTTCAGAACCAGATATGGCAAGTCTGTTTGTTTCGGCAGATTACATCGAAAGCACCGACCAGGCAGAAGCCACACAAGGCCATCAGGTAATTTCCGAGAACATGATAGGAAAGAACATGATGAACTCCCTGGACTGTAAGGCCTGTCACAAAGAGGCTGAAAAATCGATTGGCCCAGCCTATGTAGATGTGGCGAAGAGATACAAGGACGATCCGGATGCCATTAACAAACTGGCGCAAAAAGTCATGAACGGTGGATCAGGCGTGTGGGGTGAAACTGCCATGGCGGCTCATCCCGGCCTTTCAGAAAGTGATGCGAAAACCATCGTTTCATGGGTGCTTTCTCTTGCCGATGGTGGAAAAACAGCCAAGTCACTTCCTGCAACCGGATCGCTGAAACCTACGCTGGACAAAAAGCCAATGGACAATGGATCATTGATCATTAGGGCTAGCTATACCGACAAGGGGGGCACTAATATCAAACCCCTGGTTGGCTCGTCCACTTTGAGACTGAGAAGCAGTAAATTGGATTTGACAAAAGCGAGTAAGCTTGACGGCTACACAACCATGTCATTCAATGGTATGAATCTGCTGCTATTGCCTAATGCGGCAGGATCATTCAGCCTTAGCAAGATAGACCTGACCAATGTTACCGGCGCCGACTTCATGACTGGCAGCCAGCAGCCGATGGCCAAAGGCTATACGTTCGAAGTTCGCCTTGATGCAGTTGATGGTAAAAAAATTGGCGAAGCATCGTCGACATCAGGAACCTCAACTGCTGCTGGAATGAACGCCAGCATGTTCACCATCAACTTCGAACCGGTAACGGACGGAAAGCTTCATGACTTGTATATCATAAGCAAGCCAAACGACGGAGAGGACGTAACTGGTGCAGTGGTTGGCATAACTTTAACCTCCAAATAGATATTAGTCATCTATCACTACGCATTAAAAGTCCCACTTTTCCAAGTGGGACTTTTTTTATGCTTACGGGGTAAAACTTGAGTACTCCCCCATAACTTGCCGGTTTGATTAATATTACCTAACTTTCACTGTACATACACCAACTATTGCGATTGATTTTCATGAAAATCTCAGTAGTTGGCGAATACAACTGGTAATATTTATAAACGGACTGGCTGGAATATTAATTCGTTTTTGTTCACCAAAATCTCACAGTCGTTGAACCTCTGATTCTTTTCTGATTACTAACACGAAGAAGCTGCAATAAAAGGCTTCAGACTGTTTATGTATGAGCAGATTTCTGCACAGGTAGAATTCGGGGAAGAGACATTGTGCTAGGTGTAAAGTGATGACTGAATGTTCCGCTATAAGATACTATTGACCTCGGCATTCTTTTTGGAATGCCTGATTGCACATGCTCAGTTTGGCCAAATCGAGCTGCACGGAAACGACGCTGTCTTCGATCCAAATGGTGACGGCTATGTCTCGGCCACTACTGCTGGCTTCGACGCAAACGCTGGCTACACGCCTGACCAGTTTGAGTTTGCTATGTTTGGTTTGCCCAAAGTTGGAGATGGTGACGTGATTGGTGATGCGGCGGGCCCCTCCTGCAGCAACACCGATTTGACTCCAGATTCGCAAGGCTACTCGGCTTACGCAATTCTCAAGGACGGCAACCTTATTTTTCGGTTTAGGGTAGCAAACAACAAGCAAAATGTTCCGGGTTATTCCGTGCTGATCGATACAGACGGGCTACTTGGCCCCTCTGATCCGGATTATGTGGCGGGTTCGAGAAACCCTGGTTTTGAAATAGACATTACACTAATAAGAGGCCCATCGGCCAATGCTCATGGCGTAAGAGTGTACAATATTGATGGAGGCAACAACAATTGCTCCGCTGTCATGACTTACCCAATCGGCACCTATCACCAAAGGGCCATCGGCGATATTGTTAGCTGCAATCAATATTCTTATTTCTACGATTTTTACGTCCCTTTCGCTGACCTGACTACTCAGTTTGGCATTACCACTGCCACAGAAATCAGGTTTATTGCACTAACAAACAACAACGCTACCTGCGCCATGAGTGGCAACATTTCGGATATCGGCGGAGTGAATGATGATGACTATGCGTCGCTATTTGATGCGATGACAGCATTGTCAGAGAACCAATGCCCTACCAACCTTGGCAACCTTTCCGAAGGTGGAGGAGGCTTTTTGGAAGGAGTAACAGAAAAGCCTGCTTTTGATACCCCAATCAGGGAAGGAGATGACTTTATCACAGGCACCGCCGAGCCAACCGCCACAGTAACCATCAAGCTCTATCAGGATGCTTCTACCAGCACTCCTCTTGACACCAAGACTGCCATTGCTGATGCCGAAGGACTATGGTCTATCACATTTGACGATCCGTTGGTGGGGGGAATGCTACTTTCTGCCGTCGCCCAGCTGCCAGGCACTTGTGGCTCCAATACCAACAACACCGATCCTGACAATGAAGTAGTGTTGGTAGAAGTGGTGGTTGTACCCAACTACCCTCCTGTTTTGACGGCCAGCCTCACTGATGCCAGTTTCACAGAAGGAGATGCAGCCCTAATCATCGATCCGGCCATGGCGGTATCGTATCCTCCTGAAGCCGACTACCCTGTCGGAACCACCGTCATGGTTAACGCCCAGGTAACTATCAGCGGTAATTACGTGAGCGGAGAAGATGTTCTTCAGTTTACAAACCTCCCCGAAATTACCGGGGTTTTCGATGGGGGCAGCGGTGTCTTAACGCTTACCTCATCCGAAAAGGTAACGCTTGACAATTATGCTGCAGCCTTACGAAGCATTAAATACTTTAACGGCAGTCAAAACCCTTCTTCGGCCACAAGAACAGTACAATTCGTGATCGACGATGGTTATCCTGGTGGTGTGAGCAACACAGTTCAAGTTGAAATTGCACTGGTGCCGGTAAATGATGCCCCGGTCACAGGAGGCAACAATCCAAATACAGTCACCTATCCATCCGGGGGTGGGACTATCCAGGCAAACCAGTCCGTCACAGTTTCTGATGTTGACAACACCACGTTTGAGAAAGCAGAAATAAGGATCATCAACGTATTAGACGGCGCTTTCGAAGAGCTCCAGTTCACCGACATCAATGGCATCATCAACGAAACCAGCTTCTCCGGCGGGATTTTGACAATTGAGGGGACGGCATCGATAACAGCCTATCAAACCGCACTTCGGGAGGTTGTCTACGTCAACACAGCTGCTGTAGTAACCCAAGTCGCCCGACAGCTTTCCTTCAGGGTCTTCGACGGCCTTGCCTGGAGCAATACCTATTCGAACAGCTATATCAGTTTCGATGGGTACAACAACCCGCCCGTAGTTTTGGACGAAGACGGCAACTCCGTAACTGAGCTATTTTTTGAATTTGATGAAGACTCAGCGATAGAGATTTGCCTGGACATACAGGATCCTGAATCCGATTTAGTTGTAATCAATTCTAATACTCTTCCCGTCAATGGCCTGGGCGTAGTGACTAATCACCCATCAAATTCCCTTTGCCTGATTTACACCCCAAATGACAATGTAAATGGCACTGATCAATTTACAGTTAATGTATGTGACCAGCCGACCCCGGGTATTGATGGTCAATGCATTGATATTACGATTCACATTACGATCAATCCTGTCAACGACCCACCGGTGGTTGTGGAGAAAACGGTAGATGTAAATGAAAAGGAAACCACGAGTATTTCATTCAACGTAACCGACCTGGAGTCTGATCCTCTCACTTTCACTTCCGCCACTTCCGCCAATGCCACAAGCACTATTACAGGCAATTTTTCTTTTGACTATACCCCAAACAGCGGCTTCCTTGGCAACGATGAGGTAACTGTGAAAGTGAGCGATTCGGGGGATGCAACTTTGTTTGACGAAGGCATTATCACCATCAACGTGTTGGATGTGCCTGAAGAGCCCGTTATCCTCGGTGATGATGGAGTGGCTGGAGAAGACCTTAGTGTCACAACAAACAAAAATCAATATGTGGACTTTTGCTTCACCGCCAAAGATCCCGATGCCGGTGATATCATTTCGTTTGCAAGCGCTTCACAACTCACAACTGACGCTTCAACGGTTGAATACCTCTCTGGCTTTTCAGGGTCTCCTTCAGCAAACAGGACATTTTGCTTCAGGTTCACCCCCGAAACCGGCTTTGTTGGTCAATCAGAATGGACTTTGACAATCTGTGACGATAGCGATCCGGTCACTCCAAAGTGTGGTGAGATCAAAGTCACTGTCACAGTGAATCCATTTAATTATCCACCGGAGGTCTTGATCAATGGCAGTACTGACCTTACCGTAGAAGTGCCGGAAAAAACAACCTCCTCTATTTGCGTAGAGGTTGATGACCCGGAAGGTGACGATCACTATGTGACCAGTGGGTTGTCGGTGGGAAGCATCGGAACAATCGGCCTGGGGACGGCACAAAGCTTGTGTTTCGAATATACTCCACCCACCGATTTCATTGGAGAAGACGAAGTAGAGGTAATAGTGTGCGACATACTCGACAATTCGGTATGTACAACGGCTTACATTACAGTAATTGTGGTTGATGTCAATGAACCGCCAGTTCCCGAGGTCAATTCGTTGCCTGTGGAGACACTAAACCTGACAACCCCAGAAGATGTACCTTTGCTGCTGTGCTTCGACGCTACCGACCCTGAAGGTGATAACATTTCTGTACAATCCGTGTCAAATACTTCAGGAGGCGGCACACTGGTGGCAGCCGAGGGTGAGGGTTTCTGCTTCACATTTTCACCAGGCGTCAATTTTTCCGGCACCTCAACATGGGACATCGAAATTTGTGACGATGCGTCTCCATCACTTTGCGGCACACTTCAGGCAATTATAGAGGTAACACCGGTCAACGACCCGGCTGTGCTCGTAACCCAGGAATTTGAGGTTAACGAGAAAGTGACCACTCAAATATGCATTGAGGTAACCGATGTGGAAGGAAATACAAATTACCTGACTGGCGCAACCTCCACTGGCGCTATCGGAACAATTGCTAATGGGACATTGGATGACTTGTGCTTCGACTACACGCCGCCTGAGGGCTTTATTGGTGAAGACGAAATTGAGGTAACCATCTGCGACGAATCGGACAACTCAGTTTGCCTGGTGGCACCTGCAAAAATCACCGTTGTGGATGTCAACGAGCCGCCCGTTGAGCTGGTCAATGGCGTTCCGGCAGACACTTTGTTCATCAGCACTCCCAAAAACATACCCGTGGACTTCTGCTTTGAAGTAGTCGACCCGGAAGGCAACAATGTGGTGCTTCAAAGCATTACCAACAAAGAGGGCGAGGGTTCTCTCGTAGCTAAAAACGCCGGTGCTTTCTGCTTCACTTTCTCTCCTGTGACCGACTTCATCGGCCGTTCGGTATGGGATGTCGTGATTTGCGATGACGGGGTGCCTTCTTTATGTGGCAGCCTTATAGCAATTATCGACGTTACCCCCGAAAACACCCCTCCAACTGTGGTAAGCAAAACAGTAGATGTGCCAGAAAATGTGACTACCCCAATTTGCATTGATGTAACTGATGAAGAAGGCAATACGCATGTATTTACTTCAGGCAGTTCGGTAAGCTCAATCGGGTCAGTGAACAACAGAGTTGCGAATGATCTTTGTTTCGACTACACCCCGCCTCAGGACTTTATCGGCGAAGATATTGTGGAAGTCACTATTTGTGACACGGGCGATTCTTCGATCTGTGGCACTGGGCTGATTACAATAAATGTCATAGAAATTAACAATCCTCCTGTGGGTTTGGTTAATGGAGCTCCTGCCGACACGTTAAGGGTGTCCACACTGGAGGACATAGCAGTCAACTTTTGTTTCGAGGCCCTTGACCCGGACGGAGATCAGATTTCCCTCAATCGGCTCGACAACATCAGAGGCGGTGGTGCGCTGACCAGGTCTGGCGCTGCTCTGTTCTGTTTTGACTACATGCCCTCAGCAGACTATAATGGCACGGCCTATTGGGAGGTGGAAATGTGTGACGACGGAAACCCGGTTCTGTGCACAAAGCTAGTCATTGAAATAACTATTGCGCCAGTAAACGACGTCCCCCTGGCCAACAGAGACACGCTAAGGGTACTGCGAAATCAAGACTTCTCTATCAACATTCTGGAGAACGATATTGACGTAGAGGGTGATGATATTCTCCTGAGCACAACTCCTGTAGTAGAGCCGGGCAACGGAAGCCTGACCATGTTCCAGGATGGTTCAGTATCATACCGATCAAACTCAACATTTATGGGTATTGATTCGCTTGTTTATCAAATCAGTGATACGGCCGAGCCAAACAACTTTAGCCAGGGTGTAGCAGTGTTTATCGTAGAAGATCTCCCGTTCACTGTGTATGAAGCTGTTTCTCCCAACGGAGACGGTATTAACGACTATTGGCGGATTGAGGGGATTGATTTCTACATCAACAATCAGGTCAGGATATTCGACCGATTCAACAACATAGTTTTTGAAACAACCAGTTACGACAATAACGAACGGGTATGGACGGGGCAATCGAACAAAGGGCTTGGAGGTGGCAAGCTCGCCGACGGCACCTATTTCTACGTGATCTCCCTTGGCCAATCCGGTAAAACTTACAGTGGATTTGTAGTTCTGAAGAATAATTGATTGAGAAAAGTCATCTATATACTCGGTTCCCTGCTGTGGTCATTTGGATCACTGCAAGCGCAGCAGGCGGCCTCCTATGCGCAATATATGTTCAATGGATTGGCCATTAACCCTGCTTATGCAGGCAGCCATGAAGTGCTTAGCGCCACGGTCATTTCCCGGTTTCAAAATGTTGGGCTGGAAGGCGCCCCCAATACCCAAACTTTTTCAGGGCACGCCCCGCTGTTCAACAAAAACGTCGCCCTGGGAGCGCTCTTCATTCACGACAAATTTGGTGTAATCAGTCAAACGGGCGCACACCTTGCTTACGCTTACAGGATAAAGTTCGGCGACAGAAAATACCTGTCTATGGGCGCTCAGGCTGGGCTGATTTCCTACAGAGCCAATTACAGCCAGCTAAATCAGTTCCAGTCATCTGATCCGGTATTTCAGGAAGACATCAGACAAATGCGCCCCAACTTTGGACTAGGAGCATTTTTTACAGATGAGAAGTATTATATAGGTCTCTCAATGCCACACCTTTTCAACAACGTCTTTGACAGGGGCACGGACTTAAAAACTGTGTATCAAAACTTTCCTATCATATTAACGGGAGGTTATATGCTAACACTTACCAACCAGCTAAAATTTAAACCCAATTTGTTGTTTAAAATGTTAGATCAAAGACCTATTGAGCTTGATGTGAATGCCAACTTTTTGTTCGACGAAATCCTTTGGGCGGGACTTTCTTATAAAATAGGCAATGCTTTGAATCTCATCGTGCAGGTGCAGGTGACCGACCAGCTAAGTGTCGGCTATTCTTACGCCATCACTACTAGTCCAATCAGATCAGTGGAGCTGGGATCTCATGAAATGTTACTCAATTATCGATTTAAGTATAGAAAATATGGCGTAATCACGCCACGATACTTCTAACATGAAGCACCTAGCCATCACCATCGTTTTGATAAGCTGCCTGACGCAATTAATGGCGCAAGGCGCTAACATCTCTTCACTGTTTAAAAGCAACATGTCGAAGGCTGATGAAGCCTTTCACTACCTCGACTACCGGACAGCGCAATATTACTATTTGAAGGAGCTTGACAAAGTTCCTGACAATAAGCAGGCGCAGCTGAGAGTGGCGGAATGCTACCTGAAGCTGGACGATTCGTCATCTGCCGAATCATGGCTGGCAGGGCTCGTTGACAGTGCGGGCACCGAGCCGACAGTGAAGCTATTATACGCCGAAGTATTGAGAAAGAATGGAAACTATTCGGAAGCAAAAAAATGGTATCAGCGAATTCTGGACAATCACGGAAATATGATGGGAAGTGCGCTTAAGCTTGCCTTCCTTAATAACATTGACTACTACCAAAGGAACCCCGAATTGTACGAGATAAGCAACCTAACAATCAATTCCGCCCAATCCGATTTCTCTCCACAGCTCAAAGGAAACCAGTTAGTCTTTGTCTCATCCAGAAAACAAGAGACAATGATCCAATACCAGCCCTCCACCGCCCACAACGACGACGAGGTGATGCTCAAATACTTCGAAGTACCGCTCGACTCTATCGAATTATCAGAAAGCGTCCACCCCCTGGCATACGGAGACCTGCTGAAGTCAAAGTTTCACGATGGCCCCTTGTGGTTTTACAGTGAGAAGAAAAAGGTCGCTTTTACAAGAAATAACCCTAACAACACCTCCGTAAAAAACGGTGCCAGGCTCATCAATCTTGAAATCTTTTTTGCCGACTGCAATGCTGACGGCACCTGGGCCAACGTTCAGGCATTTCCGTTCAATAGCGAAGATTACTCAGTAGGCCATCCTACCCTGAATGCCAATGGTACGAGCATCTACTTCGCCTCCAACATGCCGGGTGGATTTGGAAAGTCCGACATCTATGTCTCGCATCTGAGAGACGGGAAATGGTTGGCTCCTGAAAACCTGGGGCCGGAAATCAACACGGCAGAAGAAGAGTTTTACCCCTACCTGTACAACGATTCCACACTTTTCTTCGCATCAACAGGCCTCGGAGGATTTGGAGGTCTCGACGTTTATATCAGTTACAGGCAACATGGTTCGTTTACCAACGCCGTAAACATGGGGGCGCCACTCAATTCCGCCCACGATGACTTCTCGATTCTGATTGATGACAGCGGTAAAGAGGGATATATCGCCTCCAACCGTCCGGAAGGTGCTGGCCTCGACGATCTTTATGCCTTTACAACCAACTACTATTTTGTTACTGGCAGTGTGTACGAACACATGGACAGTGCTAAAACAGTTTCAGGTGCCAGCATCTCAGTTTTTAATGCCGAAGACAACCAAACGACCAATATTACTTCCGATGAGAACGGCGAGTTCAAAATTGATTTGCTTTACGACAAAAACTACACGTTCACAGTGAAAAAGGATGGATATTCTCAACTGGAACCGCTTGTATACTCAACATACAGCAAAGGAATTGGCTACGACAGCATCAAACTGAAACTCTGGAAGCACGAACTGTTTGTAAAGGGAAAAATTTACAGCAACGAGTCACAGTCGGTCATTGAAGGTGCTCTGGTGACAATAACGAACACTGCCACAGGCACCCAGCAATCAGTACAAACGGATACTAAGGGGACGTATGCATTTTTGGTATATCCAAACGAAAAATACAGGATAGATGCCACCAATGAAGGGTTCCTTCCCGAAGGGTATAACCTCAATACAGATAATATCTACTATGGCGAGCTCCTCAACGACCTGGTGCTCGAAGAAGTTTTTGTTGATAAATCCACAGTATTCTTTGATGTTGACAAATACCGATTCAGCACTGAAGCTTACCCAGAACTTGCTGACATACTGAAAACGCTCAAGCGATTTCCTAAATCAATACTTAATGTGACGGCCCACGCCGACTCCCGGGGAACGGTAGAATACAACCAAAAGCTGTCCGATCGCAGGGTTGCCACCGTACTCAACTATTTTGCTGCGAATGGTGTCAACAAATCCCGAATGAAGGGCAAAGGATTTGGTGAGTCTCTTTTGCTGAACACTTGTTCTGATGGCGTGGATTGCGGCGAAGACGACCATTCCAAAAACAGACGAGCAGAGATCAAAGTACAAATGGCAGCTCCTCCTAATGAAGTGCAATAAAAACGCTACCAGCAATCGCATTCTGGGCCACAGCTCGTGTTCCCATTCATCTCTTCAGGTTTTCCATTTGCGATCTCATTATCGGTAGCTTTTCGTACACCTTCAACCACCACCTCAAAAAAATAGGACACCGATGAGCTACCGAGCTCTGTGGAGAAGCTGAGGTTAGCCACGTCACCGGGTGCCATTCCAGACAGGTTGGCTTCGAGCTCCGGCAAGATTTCTCCTGAACCATATAAAAATTCAACAGGCCTGCCGCTCATTCTGTCCTCCAGCAGCACCCCCTGATCATCCTTCATTGTGTAGCGCAGGGAAATAATATGTTCTTTCTTAACAGTCAACATCCTTTCTAGGCCAAAGTCCCTTCCTTACCCGCCACCATCACCTTGTTCACTGATATTTCCCCATAAACTACATCTAAAGACGGATGGCCACCCTTTAAACTAACAGTACCAAAGCCCTTCTCTGTTGAAAGGAAGCTGGTAAAATCACCAACCCTGGAATCTACATAAAGTGTTTTGTCGACAGCATCGTAGCGCACGCCTGTCAGCCCTTGCAGCATCCCGTAGCTTGAGAGCGCCCTGGCGTACCAGCTTCCGCATTCGTACTCATTGAATGGGTTCCTCACCCGGCCATCGTACCGATCCCGGCACGTGCGAACAATCTCAAGCCCCTCCTCCACGGCACCCATTTCCATCAGGTGAGCGGCCACCTGGTATTCGATACCTGTCCATACCTCATCGCTGTAGACAAAAGGCAGTGAAAGCTTTCCTCCCTTTGGCCATGAGCAGAGCAACAGCCCCCCATCGTTTCCCAGAGCAAAGGTGGGCCGCTGGGGATTGGCATGGTCGCTTAGGTTGTCTTTTAGATTGTATTTATGCACCGCCAGCAAATGGCTCTTTAGCTTGCCAGGATCAATAGGGTCATCGAGCCCGCACACCCTGGCAATCCATGCACCCAGTACACCATCCGAAAGGCAGCCATTTCCATATTGATACTTCGGCCCCTCCTCTTCCAGCAGTTGTCTGGCCTCATCAGAGTATTGGCCTCCCATACTGATCGCTGAAGCTTCAATAGGGTTCGGGGCCTTAAGCCCATCCACCTTTATTTTTTGAATAAAATATTCTCCATCGTACAATTCACTTTCCATAAAGGCCTTCCCCTGGCTGGCCAGTTGTTCATACTTTCCAACATCTTTGCCCAGGAAGTTACCCATAGCCACCAGCGCATTGAGCGCTCCCACATAAAAACTCATGTGCATGCCATCCGGCCCCCAGAATTCAATATCGTAGGTGTTGTGATGTGGCTCTTCCAGGATCCCCTTTTCCGATGGATCCCACGTACGAATACAAAAGTCCATACTGGACTTCACCAGTGAGAACATTTTGCCAACCCACGCATTGTCTCCGCTAATGCGCCACTCTCTGTACACTTTCATAATCCCTCCAAGCTGGCCATCAGCCGCCGCATGGAAATTATGATCATTTACCCTAATAGGTGATGTTGCCCGAAAATTCTGATGACCCTGGGCATTTTGATTTTCAAAAAATTCAGTGTGCCTGAGGCTTCTTTCCAGCGTTGGAAAAAGATGTGGGATAGCCTGTGCGTAGTTCCACACGTGGGTGCAAGAACCGTGGCAGCAACCCCATGAATCGCCACAACCTTCGAAATTCCAGAGACGGCCATCGAATTGCCTTTGCACTGTAGGCGATTTGAGAATGGACAGGTTTGCTGCCACCGCCTCAACCACCTCTGTCGGCAATGTGCTGGCATAAAAAGCCTTTGTGAACAAATCGGACTTTCTGTACAGGTTATCGTAGTTATCTCTCCAATAGCTGCTCACCTCATTTACACTTGAGAACCTGCTACTGTACCATGGCTTGAAAAACTTTGCATCAAAATTCTTATCGTATTTATCCAGCTCATCAGGTGAATCAGCGCATCCATCTTCGGGCAAACAGTCTTCCGCACGAATGCCCATTTTCCCAAACGACTGATCGCTGTCAGGGCTGTACCATGCCATCATTACCTTGATCGTCTTTTCCTGCCCTGCTGCCAGAGAAAAAGGAACGTACAACGAAGCACCGGGAGCACCCGATTCTACGGGTTTCACCGGCCTCACTTCAGCATTTTTTATCGTGTTCCAGGCGATAGTCAAAGGGTCCCACCAGCCTCCACGAAACCAGCAATGATCAACAACTGTCGCAGCGTCGTTTGTGAAAATAGCAAAATCACATTTTTTGGAAGGCTCCTCCTTTGTACCAGCTTCCGACAACACAAACCCATTGGTGACGGGCTTCACTGTGTTCGTACCTTTGTCTACTTTCAGGAAATTCTTTGAATTAAACGAGAATACGGCTTCTACTGAATTAGTACCTGTGTTCTTTAACTTGTATTCAATGGCGCCAATTGGCAGACTGGAGTTGTCATCATCGCCGGGAATAAAAGGGCTCCAGCCAGTGATCTGAACCTTCAGTGGCAAGTCGTCATCTTCAAGTTCAATACCCGCAAATGGAAACCGGGTTTCAAAAGTAGCCTTCTTAAAGTGCGGCAACCCCGTAATTGCTCCACCAAGACCATTGCCTGCATCCCTCAGCCCAAACTTTTTCCAGTCAGGAACCGGGCCTTCCAACACTTTGGCTCCTTTGTCCATTCCTTTAATAGCAATGGCGGCAAACATGCCCGGCTCATTGAATATATCAGGCTTGTTTCTCACCGACACATGCGAAATGGCACCTGCACCTTCCAGACAAAACATGCCAGCCCCCATGCCCCCAATCGGCATGGCTATTCGGCTCAAATAATCGTCACTGTACTTGCCATTGTAGGCCCTGGTTGATCGTTCGCCAATGGGCTTGTTATTTTCGGCTATCCCTTTCCTCTCGTTGGGAGCACACGACATTTCGGCTGAGAGCAGGCCAGCGCCTACGCCCCCCATTCCGAGGTTCTTTAAAAATCGACGACGATCGGCTTTAGTTTTCATAGTAAGTATAGGTAGGTCAGTTAAAAATTCTCCTTTTCAACACTAAAATTTACACATTTGAAAAAACAGATCAGATGATCCAGTGCTTAATATTCACAGCATCAGCCAATTAGAAAGATTGTTCAACTTTTTAAATAACCCTGATTGACTACATGGATCGGACTTCCCTTCAGTGCCTTCTGGATATTTTCTACCGTAGTAGTCATCATTCTTTTCCTGGCTTCAAAACTCAACCACGCATTGTGAGGGGTGATCAGGCAATTTTTTAGGCCCACAAGTGGGTGACCCTTTGGCGGCGGCTCCTTGCTAAGCACATCCAGGGCAGCCCCGGCAATTACACCCTTCTGCAAAGCGTTGGCAAGAGCCTCTTCATCAATCAACTGCCCTCTGCTCGTATTAATGAGGAAAGCTTTTGGCCTCATGGTGGCAATCAGTTGTTCATTGATAAACTTCTCGTTTTCGCTGGTCAGTGGGCAATGGACTGATATGAAATCGCTTTCCTTAAAAAGCTCCCCGACTGTTCGTGATTTCCAGCCCACCTGTTTGGGGCTTCTGTTGTGGTAAATGACTTTCATCCCAAACGCTTCTGCCATTCTCGCTACCTGCTCGCCAATTCTGCCCAACCCCACAATGCCAATCGTTTTATCCAAAAGCTCAATCAATGGGCCGCTTGTGAAACACCAGTCTTTAGCCGCCGACCAATCACCTTTGCTTACCCTCTGAGAGTTTTGTCCCACCCGATTTGTAAGCTCAAGAATCAGTGCGAAAGTATGCTGAGCCACGGAATGGGTCCCATAAATGGGGACATTACAAACGGGCACACCTGCTTTTCCGGCCGCCTCCACGTCCACAATATTGTAGCCAGTGGCCGTTACAGCAACTAGCTTCAAATGTGGACAAGCTTTTATGGTCTCGGCCGTTACTGGTGTTTTGTTGGTGACAATGACATGAGCCTCTTTGCATCGCTGAATCATTTCCTGAGGCGACGTTCGATCATAGTATTTCACTTCACCGAGCTGATGAAGTGCGTCCCAGCTAAGGTCTCCGGGATTAAGGGTATATCCATCGGTAATGACTATCTGCATAACTTTTTCTTCTATTGACGGAGACTTATTAGCTCCGGCATTCCTTTATGTGTACCAAAAATGATTACTGTGCCCGAAAAGAAAAAGATCACTCGGCACTGGGAGCTATCTGCTGTGATGTTCTCAGGTAGCCCACCAAATCGATGACCTCTTTATCGGTCAGCGTCTTGAACAATCCCGGGGGCATCATTGAATTGGCCGATTCTTCCCTTGACTGAATGTCGGACTTATTGATCACCACCGCATCCTGCCCCACAACTCTAAGGGTCAGTTGCCGCTCACTTTCCGCATTCACGTTGCCTGAGTAGGTGCGCCCGTCTCTGGTGGTGATGACCACCATTTTGTAGTCATCCTGAATTTCGCCGCTAGGGTCGAGGACATTGCTCAGCAGATAATCCAGGTTACCACGATTGGAACCTGTCAACTCTGGCCCAATACTGCCTCCTTCGCCGTACAATTTGTGGCAGGCACCGCAGGTGCGCTGAAACATCATTTTACCATTGGCAACATTGGCTCCTCCAATCGCTTTTTCAGTCAATAAGCTTGTATATTTCTTATAATCGGCGGCGATATCGGAGCCTAGTTCGTCAATGGGGCCCCACACCTCCACAAAGCCGCTACCAACCACACGCCTGAGCTGACGAGCCACATAGGCTGGCACGTCGGGTTTGGGGATTTTTTCGCTTTTTAATGCTTGTGTGAGCGACCATCCATATTCAGGCCTGGAGGCCAGCGTTTGCACAGCTTCCAGTTTCTCCTGCCCGTTGAAACTTGAATACTTATCGATGAGTAGCTGGCCCAATGAGTTGTCGTCAAAGGCAGCCACGGCCCTGATCACATCGATCCGCAAAGCCTCCTCATTCAATAAAGTTGGGATTTCCCGAGCAAGTTCTTCCCTCTGCTGATCGGCGAGAGCATTCAACGCTTTCAGTCGCTGGTCAATAGGTGTGTTTTTGTTTTTCAGCGTAGCCAGGTATTGCTTGGCGGCCTCGGTGTCTCCATAGAACTGCGCTACCTCCAATGCCAGTTGCTTCACCTTCTCAACCCGGGAGCTCTGCAAGTTATCATACACTTTCTGCCAGTTGGCCGGCGCACTCAAATCGGTGCGTCCCTCCAACCCATTGCGCATGCCTTCCAGCATACTCAGTGTTGTCTCAGGCTTTTTCCCGATGGCTGCGATAAGTTTCTCTGTGGCGTCCGCATCCACCACCCTTCTGGCGATGTATTCTGCCAGCATTGGGATTTTGCTTTTTGCTGCAAGCTGGAGTGCCCTGTCAGGATTTTCAGCCACGAGGGGCTCCGTACCAAACCAGATCATTTTTGGCAGGTTGTGGTCTTCCACGTCTTCAGCGTGGCCCATCAAAGCTTCAGCAACTGCCCACTTTTGTTCTGGCTGAATGCGCTGAAGCGCCGAGGCAAGGTAAAGCCTCACCACAGCCGATTTATCTTTTTCGGCCATGGCCACAAATTTCTCTACGGCCTGCACCGGAGCCTTGTCTTCGCTTAGCAATTGAACAGCCCAGCCACGCACGAATTCATCCTTATCACCCAACGCTTCTATGAGCTGAGCTTCGGTAAAGCCCCTGGTCACGTGCAAGGCCCACATGGCATTTAGCCGAAAATCTATGCTAGTATTAGTCTGGTATATCTTTCGAAGCTGGTCATGCACTTCCTTTGCCAGGGGTGCTTTTGCTGCTCTTCCCTGAAGAATAAGCCTGGCTCTTCTGGCATGCCATGAGCTCTTGTTCGTTTGAAGCGCCACAAGCTCAGCATCGGTCAATTTGCTCAGGTCACTGTATCGTCCTTCCCAGTTTTCTGCCAGCGACTGCTTCGGTGCGATCCTGAAAATGCGGCCAGTTTCTTCATTGAGCACCTCCTTGCCGCAAATATCTGCGTCATGCCAGTCGAGCACGTACAGCGCTCCTTCCGGCCCCAGCTCCATGCTGAAACCCACCCATTGCGCATTGTTGGCCATCAAAAACTCTTCGCCATGGTGGCCAACGAAGCCAGAGCCTTTGGGCTCCAGCACATCCGACAACACGGCATGCTCATGGATATTCGCCATGAACAGACGGCCTTGCTGCTCTGCTGCAAAAGCGTCAGATTGGTATATTCTCAGGCCACCATGCGCCGACCGGTGTCTGTGATCAGCAATGGTTTTTATGTCGTTGTAAACGTAGGGATTGAAATGCTGCCCGCCCTGCCGATGATATATACCGCCGGGAATTACATGCCAGAGGTGTGGTATGACGCAAGCGCTGATAAACAGCTGCCCTTTGGCGTCAAAGTCGATGCCCCAGGGATTGCTGAACCCATGTGATACTACCTCGAATTTGTCCTTCGTAGGATGGTAGCGCCAAACGCCACCATTGATATCAGTTCCCTCTCCTTCGAATATGTCTTCAGGAAAAGGATCATTGTGGCCATATATCCTGCCTTTTCCTTTCGCCAGTTTCACTTTAGAGGGTGTAGCAAACCCCTGCAAACCATAAAGCCAGCCATCGGGGCCCCAGTGCAGGCTGTTCAAAGTTTCGTGTCTGTCACGGATGCCCCAGCCTGTCAACCGAACTTCGATGTCGTCCATTTCGGCTTTATCATCATGGTTTTTGTCAGGCACAAAGAGCAGGTTCGGCGGTGCACCAACAAATACGCCATCGAAACCAACGGCTATTGCCGAAGGAAATGCAATGCCTTCCAGAAACACCTTTCGGCTATCAGCGACGCCATCGTGGTCGGTGTCCTCCAAGATCAGTATGCGGCTGTTTCCGGCTTTAGAGAAGCCATAGCCCCTCGACTCATAGTCTTTGTTTTCTGCAATCCACAGCCTTCCCTTGTCATCCCAGCAAAAAGCCATTGGCTGCGACATCATCGGCTCGGCTGCCCACACATTTACACCATAGCCATCTTTGACTGTCATGGCCTCCACTGCCTCCTCGGGCTTCAGGAATTTGGCATTGCGCCCCTCCTCTTGCGCTATGCCCCAAAGCACGGCCGTGGAGTACATGTTGTGATCACTCACATAGTCTTGCCAGGTTTCAGTCATTTCAACGTCATTCAGCTCGCCGGTGTATACTACAATCTCATGTTTGATGGTTTCTGTTTCGCCTTTGGCAATTGTCCAGTCGCCCATGCGGGCCCGAACCGGGCCAATACCCAACTGACCATCCACTCTCCACGTCTGTGGAAAGCCTTTGTTCTCTTTATGATCCAGAATGGCAATGTGTGCAAGGTCGTCTCGTCCTTCCACCTGCATACCAGCGTCTACCCACATGGCCCTCTGCCCTTCGGCTTTTTCATTTTTCTGACGGGCAGCATTCACCACTTCTCCTTTGATACCTTCCACCCAAGGCATCCGAAGGAATAGTCCGCCGTAGTCATACTCGCCAATGGTCACGTCTGTTTTGCCAAGCCCGTTCCATTCAAGGTCAAGCAAAAACTTGCCTCCCTTTTCCCTCATCGACCAGTTTTGAGTCTCTGTCAGCACGGGATTGCCCTGCTCATCAAGCAGGTCGTAAACTGTTTGCCACTTCACCACCTTGCCTTCTGCTTCAACGACGCTCGACGACACCTTTCGCCAGTAGTCCCCTTCTGGATGATGGAAGTAGTCCCGGCCGTTTACCCTGGTAAAGCCCCAGTAGAGGCCCGTTTGATGTTTGTGGTGACCAGGGCTGTATTCCGTGAGCTGACCCTTGCCGTCGGGGGCTACAATGGGATGCAAGTAAGGGCGGAAATCGGGTCTTACATTTTGCGTAACAATAGGCTCGTTTTCTCCCGCCCGGAATATGGAAATGGTATTGGCTTGATTGTCCTGCACCACTTTTAGAATGGTGGAATCAGCAGTGGAAACAGTTGTGTCTTTTTGCTCCGTAGTTTTTGTTTGACAGCCTTCGAGCACCGTAAAAGCAACGATCACAAAGGCAAATGATCGACAAAAAGGCGTCGCCAGACCCTGAATGCGGGTCTTCAATATTGAGTAGTTCATTGTAGGTAATGTATAAGTAGTATAAGCACATTCAATTTAGTGATTTATGTGATCATTCATAACCAGCATAGTGCAGGACACGGCGGCTATTTCATTATGTTAATTTGACACTTTAGGCGATCTGGAAAAGCCCAAAAGTTGTATATTACTTTCCAACACCTACTCACATGAAAAACCGTTACATCAAAGGAGTGCTTTTCTCTCTCCTACTCCTGACAACTCATGCATTATTATCGCAGGTCTCATTCAAAGTTACTAACCTTAAAACAGAGTATGCCACAACTCCTCTTGGCATTGACGTAGAAAAGCCCCGCTTTAGCTGGCAAATGCAGGGCTCGGTTGATTCACGTGGACTCATGCAAACGGCCTATCAAATCGTAGTAGTTTCAGAAAAAGGAAATGAGGTATGGAACTCTGGCAAGATCGAAAGTGATAAAGCGTTAGGCATAACATATGGCGGTGCAAGCCTCCAGCCCACCACCCAATACAACTGGACGGTGACCGTTTGGAGCAATCAAAAATCAAGTGCTGTCGCCTCTTCATGGTTTGAAACAGGATTGATGAATCCCGACCCGAATCTATCCGCCTGGAGCGGAGCCACCTGGATTGGTGGCGGCGATGATGACCTGGTTTTCTATTCTCACTACCTGTCGGTTTTTAAAATGAGTTATCAGTTGCAGCTAGACAAAGCATCAGGCTCAACTAGGGCTGGCTTCATCTTCGGTGCCAACGACAGTCGGCTCATGGACAAAGACATGAACATCCTGGGCATGCAGAGCGGTGAGAATGAAAGCTACATCAAGTTCGAACTGGACATTTCAAAAGTAGATGGCACACCAGCAGGTTTGGCGAGCTTTAACATTTACAGGGTCGGTTATTCGCCGGAAGACAAGGCTAATGTCCCATTTAAAAGCTATCAACTCCCCCTTACCCTTGTTAACAACACCAATAAGTACGGCTCACATACATTTCATGCCGACTGCAACTTTGGTGTGTTTGAAATTTTTATCGATGGAAGCGACCCAGACCACCTGATCACCAAAAGCGATGACCCCAACCCAAGTCCCTTTGCTCCGAGAGGAGTTAACCTTAATCCGGTGGGGCTCGGCAATAACTTCATCAGCTTTCCCATGATCGCTGATATTGGATTCTCCACCGACAGGGGACAAAAGGCTTCTTTTTCCGATGTTGAAATAAAGAACTTCCGCTTTCCCTCCAATGCTCTTTTCAAAGAAAATCTTGCTTCCATCTCAAGCTACAAAGGCCTGTTTTCAGACTTCCTTAACGGCACAAAAACAGGCTTTAGCATTGCGAATGCTGCCTATGTTGTAGATGGGGTCACGGTGATAGCCGATCCTAGCCAAAATGCGACACCTATGCTCCGAACCAAATTTTCGGCAGAGAACAAACCCATCGCCAAAGCAAGGCTTTATGTGACAGCCCGGGGCATTTACGAAATGTATATCAACGGTCAAAGAATCAGCAATGATTACTTCAACCCTGGTCTTACACAGTACAACAAAACCCACATGTACCAAACCTACGACGTCACAGATAAGATGGTGGCAGGGAAAGTCAATGCGGTAGGTGCCTGGCTGGCAGAAGGCTGGTGGAGCGGCAACATTACGTACAGTGGCGAAAGCTGGAACTACTTTGGAGACAGGCAGTCGCTGCTTGCTAGGCTGGTAGTTACCTATGCCGACGGAACTGAGCAGGTGATTACGACGAAGCCTAACACCTGGAAGCTTTTCACTGACGGACCCATTAGAGCCGGGAGCTTTTTCCAGGGCGAAGTGTACGATTCATCGAAGGACGCCGCTGTAAAAAACTGGGCGACCCCTGACTATGATGACGCCAATTGGAAGCTTGCAGTAGAAGTCCCTCTAAAAGGTACAGCGTACATGGGTACCTTCCCAGGGAGGGGCGGGTCAACTACCTTCGATTATGACGACCTTCAGCTAGTCGGTCAAATGGGAGCCAACCCATCAATCGTAAAGACGCTGACCGCTAAAAGTGTGGAAGAAGTAAGACCGGGTGTATTTGTGTACGACATGGGCCAAAACATGGTCGGCTTCCCCAATATTTCACTGAATGGAATGGCCGGGAACAAAATCACTTTGAGGTATGCAGAAGTAAAATACCCATCGCTTGACGAATACGGCAACAACGTGGGCATGATCATGCTGGAAAATATTCGGGCAGCACTAACGCAGGACACTTGGATATTGAAAGGAGGCGACGAAACTATCCAGCCAAGGTTTACTTTCCACGGTTACAGGTTTCTGGAGATCACGGGCATTGAAAAAGCATTGCCGCTGGAAAGTGTAAAGGGCATGGTGGTGAGCTCCATCCAGGAGCTTGCCTCCAGCTATCAAACCTCCAACGATCTGGTGAACAAGCTGTGGGAGAACATCACATGGTCGATGCGGGGGAATTTCCTATCTATCCCAACGGATACGCCGGCCCGGAATGAAAGAATGGGCTGGAGTGGCGACATCAACGTGTTTTCAGGTGCTTCCACCTATCTGGCCAACAACGACCTCTTTCTTCGCAGGCATTTGCAGGCCATGCGGGATATCCAAAGAGAAGACGGCCGCTTCACAGACGTGGCGCCTGTGGGCGGTGGCTTCGGCGGCACCCTTTGGGGAAGTGCAGGTATCATCGTTGCCTGGGAGACTTACAGGCAGTATGGCGACGTAGAGTTGCTGAGAGAGCACTACGACGCTATGAAAAAATACGTGGCCTTCCTCCAGTCGAAGACTGATCCGAAAACGGGCATTATTAACGAGGGCCCCTTGGGAGACTGGCTGAGTCCGGAAAACAACAAAAACGACAACACACTGTTTTGGACAGCCTACCAAATATATGACCTCGAAATACTGGCAAAAACAGCCAATATCTTAGGTCACGCCGATGAAGCCAAAACCTTTCTGGCACAACGTGAAGAGCGTAAGGCTTTCTTCAATACCAAATATGTCGACAAAGCCACGCACAAAACAGTTAAGTCTGGATTCAGGGCGCCACGATTTGGCCCTCCCGGACAAACCCCTGAGGACGACACCTCCGACGAAGGACAGCCTATGGACACACAGGCGAGCTACGCTATTCCTTTAGCACTGGGTGCCTTCAACGAAGAAAACGTACCCTACGCCATCCAACACCTGGCGGCAGCTGTTGAACGCCAAAACACCGACGACGGTGGAGCCACCCGACCAGCTTACTCTCTAATGACTGGATTCATTGGCACGGCCTCGCTCACCGAAGCACTTTCGGAAAACGGCAGGAGTGACTTGTCTTACAAGCTACTGCAGCAAACCAGCTACCCTTCCTGGCTCTATTCTGTTGTCAATGGAGCCACTACCATCTGGGAGCGACTCAACTCCTACACTGTGGAAAATGGCTTTGGTGGCAACAATAGTATGAATTCCTTTAACCATTATTCTTTCGGAGCTGTGGGTGCGTGGATGTACAACTATTCTCTTGGGATTCAAAGAGACCCCGATAGCCCGGCTTTCAAGCATTTCATTCTACAACCCACTCCTGACCCCACCGGGCAAATGACCTGGGCGAAAGGATATTACGATTCGATGTATGGCAGAATTGAAAGCAGCTGGAAAGTGGAAGGCACAAGGCTTCGCTACAACACTACGGTGCCTCCTAACACTTCTGCCACACTTTACCTGCCGGCCAACTCATCGAAAGGCATTACAGAGCGAGGAAAGTCGATAAACAACAAAACCAAAGGGATAACTTTTGTGAAAATGGAGAATGGAAAAGCTGTGTATGAGTTGCAGTCAGGCAGCTACACGTTTGTGATCGGCAACTAGACAGAGTTGTCCCTTCTAAAAAAAATTAGGATTAGCCCGCTAGCATTGATCAGCTTTTAGGTAACTTTTATCTGATGAAAGCGGCTACCCATAAATTTTATCAACCTTTCGATCCCGACAAAGGCGAGCAAAATCAATCGACAGCCATTGATGAAACCTTCTACCTCAACGACCGATCCAATGGGCGCCCCCTCAGTGTGTTGAGTGAGGAGGACTGGGCATTTTGGGCAAGCAACGGCTACATTGTGATCAAGCAGGCGGTACCAAAAGTGCAAGCTGACCGTTTGGCACAGCTGATTTGGGGGTTTGAAGAAAAAGACCCTGAGAACCCAAACACATGGCACGCCCCGCCAAGGGCACTGATGGAAATGAAAGAGCTGCACCATAGCGGCATGGTGGAAATCTTTAATCACCAGTATTTGTGGGACAACCGGCAAACTCCGAGGGTATACGATGCTTTTGTAGACATTTGGGGAACAGAAAAGCTTTGGGTCACCATCGACAGAGCCAACCTTAACCTACCCTTGCGACCAGGCCACGACTTCAAAGGATTTATGCATTGGGACTACGATCCTGAAACCAGGCCTCAAAATGTGCAGGGTGTGCTGGCTCTTAGTGACCAAACCGACGAAAACATTGGCGGCTTTCAGTGCGTGCCGGAGCTTTTCCGAACCTACGACACCTGGAAGCTTACACAGCCAAAAGACAGAGACAGGTTCAAACCCGATATATCAGGGTTTGAAGTCGTAAAAGTGAAGCTTGAGCCTGGCGATTTGCTGGTTTTCAACAGCCTGCTCCCTCATGGCATCCGTCCCAATACGAGCGGTAACAAAGTACGGATAGCACAGTACCTCTCTATGATGCCAGCGAGGGAACACGATGAAAAACTCAGACAGTGGCGCATAGAATCATGGCAAAAACGCAAGACACCAGAAGGCTATGCCTTCCCGGGAGACCCGAGAAAATGGGAAGAAAAACATTATGAAACAGCTAAGCTTACTGAGTTGGGAGAGAAGCTGTTGGGGCTAAGGAAGTGGAGTTGAAGTAGCGGGAAAAATCTACTTGCTCACGAACCTGAACAGAAACGACAAGGCCAGTCGAAATTGACGAAATAATATTTATCATTAGGAACTACAATCATACAAGCTTTGGCAAGTGCTTGCGCTGAGATTCATCTTCCAGCTTACCGACTCTTTTGGAGAGCTTGAATATCTCTTGCATCAGTGCCTCTTGTCGTGAGTTGGTTTGATTAAAATCACGTCGGAGCTGAACCATCTCCTCCTTAAATTCTTTCTCCATTTTGTCAGTCCTGGAGATGTACTCCATCAAAAGCTCGATAATTCTTTCTTCGTTTTTCATATCGAAAAATATTATACCCAAGTTAAAAAATTAACTCGACTAATAGCTACACCGACTTCCGCTCAATAAACCGAAATTCGTTCTTCACCTCCATCGGGCTATTTTCCAGCATGGCCTTCGCAGCCAGCTGACCCATTTTCCGAAAATCGGTCGTGATCACAGAAATGCCGTCGCTAAGCACTTCTTTAAGCGGGGTGTCATTGTACGAAATGATGCCAACATCTTTGGCCAGCTCCATCCCATTGGCCCGCTGAAGCTTGATCAGGTTCACAAGATCGCTTTCTTCAATGACCACATAAGCCGTGTTGCTTTCAATCATGTGCTCGGAACCTACTTCACTGATAATTTCATGGGGCACGTTGCTGAACCCACAAAACCTCCGGAAACCTGTGACAATATCTCTGGTGTAGGGATATGTTTCGTTTTCAGGAAACACAAGAATAAGCTTTTTGTAATGGCTAAGCTTTCCTTTGGCTTCCGACAGGGCATTATATATGTCCATTTTGAAGTCCTGATAAACGCAGCCACTAAAGTGATTTACTCCTTCTATGCGGTTATCCAGGATAATTATTTTCTCCCTGGGTATTTTGGATAGCAAGGAATTCAGCTTTTCCACATTCAGGTCGGCAAAATGAGGCATTAGCACAAAATAGCTGTAGCCAGTAAGGTGCTCGGTAAGTATCTTCTCGAAAAGTTCGAAATCGCAGTGGTAAACAAAAAAATCGATGTGCGCTTTTTCTCCCAACCCCTGTGCAATAGAGTTGTATATCTCCTTCTTGTAAGTGCTCAACTTATTGAAGAGCATAAGCACCTTAAGTTGCGATTTAGGTGCCGAGTTGCTGATATAATACCCCTTGCCCTTCACAGCCGCTATCACGCCAAGCTCTTTCAGCTCATTGTATGCCTTCTCCACTGTATCCCGGGCAAGAAGGTAATCGTAGCTCACCTGATTGATAGATGGCAGCTTCTGTCCATACTTGATTTTGCCAGCTTCAATACTGGAAATAACGCTACCTACAATCTGCTTGTACTTAGGCACACTCGACTTCTCTCTGATATCCAGCAATAGCTCTTCCAACGCACTATTAGGGTTTATTCACCAACAATCAATGTTACAAATATATTAAACACAAAAAAACCACCCATGCAGTATAGTGCATGACAGTGATACCGCCACAGATATTGACTTTTGATGTATAATGTCCCGGAACGGCTGTCATGTTGGGCCTGTCGAAGCATTTTCTTCACGACAGCGCTTGCGGCAAACGAAAACGACATTACTTAATTTGTTTGTATCAAATCACACAATTCGAAATACAATGAGTGCACCCACAAAAACATTCAAGCACGTTAACTACCTATGGGACGACGCAAAGGCGGCCCAGCTAAAAGGCGATGAAGTTGCTCTCCTCCTCTATCGCTCCAACATTCTCGGAGCCGATCTGCGCATCACCAACTACGGCGGCGGCAACACCAGCTGCAAAACCATGGAGAAAGATCCGCTAACAGGCAAAGAAGTAGAAGTGATGTGGATCAAGGGATCCGGCGGTGACATAGGCACGCTCACACGCAGTGGATTGGCCGGGCTGTACAACGACAAGCTCAGGTCACTGGAAAATGTGTACCGTGGGCTGGAGTTCGAAGACGAAATGGTAGCACTGTTCAACCATTGCATCTACGACCTCGACTCCAAAGCACCTTCTATCGACACGCCACTGCATGGCTTCCTGCCGTTCAAACACATCGATCACCTTCACCCTGATGCAGCCATCGCCATTGCTGCGTCAAAAGACGGTGAAAAAATAACCAAAGAGCTTTTCAAAGGCCAGATTTCGTGGGTGCCATGGCAGCGTCCTGGTTTTGATCTGGGCCTTCAATTGAAACAGTCGCTGGCAGATAATCCTGGCATAAGAGGCATCATGTTGGGTGGCCACGGGCTGTTCACCTGGGGCGACACCGCCTATGATTGCTACATCAATAGCCTTGAGGTAATCGACATGGCCAGCGAGTACCTGGAGCAGAATTATGGAAAGAAAAGGCCGGTTTTTGGGGGGCAGATCATTGAGTCTCTTTCTCCTGAAAAAAGAAAAGACCAGGCAGCACAGCTTGCTCCGGTTTTGAGGGGCCTTGCGTCAAGCTACGACCGCATGGTCGGCCACTTTACCGATGATGAAAAGGTGCTGCAATTTGCCAACAGCAAAGACCTTGAACGCCTAGCGCCGCTCGGCACCAGTTGCCCCGACCACTTTCTGAGAACCAAAATCAGGCCGTTGGTGCTCGACTTACCGAAAGACGCAGATCTTTCTGACAAAACTGCCATCAAAAAACAGCTGGAGCCTTATTTCCAGGCATACAGAGAGATGTATGCGAAATATTACAATGAACACAAGCGCAGCAATAGCCCGGCCATGCGTGATCCAAACCCGGTCGTTATTATCTGGCCTGGCGTGGGCATGTTCTCTTTTGCCAAAAACAAGCAGACAACCAGGGTGGCGTCGGAATTCTACATCAACGCCATTAACGTAATGCGTGGAGCAGAAGCAATTTCTGAGTACGTGGCCCTGCCGCTTCAGGAAGCTTTTGATATTGAATACTGGCTATTGGAAGAAGCCAAGCTGCAGCGCATGCCAAAAGAACAACCCATGTCTCGTAAAGTGGCACTTATTACAGGAAGCGCTGGTGGCATTGGAAAAGCAATTGCCGACAAGCTGGCAGCCGAAGGTGCCTGTGTAGTCATCACTGACATCGACGAAGACAGGGCTGCAGCAGCTAATAAGACATATAAGAGGGACGTTTCTACCTATGCAAAAATGGACGTCACCAACCCCGAGAGTATCAAAGCGGCATTCAAAAAAGCTTGTCTGGAGTTTGGAGGCGTCGATGTAATTGTGAATTCAGCAGGGCTGGCTATCAGCAAATCGATCACCGACACATCTGAACAAGACTACGACCTGCTAATGGACGTGCTTACCAAGGGACAGTTTTTGGTGTCGCAAGCGGGTGTCGATATTCTGCGTGCACAGGGATTAGGTGGCGATCTGGTGAATATCGTTAGCAAAAACGCACTGGTTTCCGGGCCAAACAATGTTGTGTATGGCTCTGCCAAAGCAGCCCAGGCCCACATGACCAGGCTGCTGGCCGCAGAACTTGGGCCTGAGAAAATCAGGGTCAATACTGTAAATCCTGATGCTGTCATTGAAGGAAGCAAGATATGGGAAGGCAAGTGGGCTGAAGGCCGTGCAAAAGCTTATGGCATCACGGTTGAAGAACTGCCTGCTTTCTATGCCAAACGCACTTTGCTCAACGAAATTATCGGCACAGTGGACATTGCCAATGCAGTCTTTGCTTTTACCGGCGGCTTGCTTAGCAAAAGCACCGGCAATATATTGAACGTTGACGGCGGCGTGGCCGCTGCTTTCGTACGGTAGAAAGTTAAACCCTCCAAGGATCGTTAACCACTTGGAGGGTTGTCTTGCCAACCAAGCTAACCAGGACAGCCTATCCGCCCAGGCGGGTGGGGGAAAATTGGTGGGAAGGTGAGCGAAAAGGCCAGTGCGTTAATTTTCCAGGGACTTTTGCTTGCTTTTTGTCCCCTACCTGGTAGGTTTAAAAAGTAAGAGCCCGCCCGGCTTGAGGGCAAACAACTGGATTCATTTCCAGCTTACATTACCTCCTAAATTATATGATTACAAAGGACAACATCCTCCAGAATAACGCCGACCAAAAGGCGAAACATCAAAAGCGCTTAACTCCCTTAGCCGACACCCTCTCCGACCAGGGCATCGACGTAGAATCAGTGCTAAAAAAACTCGACACCTTCCAAATTGCCGTCCCGAGCTGGGCACTTGGCACGGGAGGCACTCGTTTTGCCCGCTTTCCTGAGGGAGGAGAGCCTCGTTCTTTGGAAGAAAAGATAGAAGACGTGGGTCTGCTGCACCTGCTCAATGCTTCCAGCAACGCCATCAGCCTCCATATTCCGTGGGACATTCCGAAGGATGCGACAGCCATCAAGCAACTCGCTTCTTCTCACGGACTGCTATTTGACGCCGTCAACTCCAACACCTTTCAGGACCAGCCCGACGCCAAAGTGAGCTACAAATTTGGTTCGTTGTGTCATGTCGACAAGCATGTAAGAGACGAAGCTGTTGCGCACAACAAAGAAGTAATCGATCACGGCGTGGCACTTGGATCAAAAGCCCTGACAGTGTGGCTGGCAGACGGCTCGTCCTTTCCAGGTCAATTGAATTTCAGAGAAGCGCTACAGCGAACGCAGGATTCCTTGCAGCAAATCTATGACCACCTGCCCGCCGACTGGAAAGTGCTGGTTGAATACAAGCCTTACGAGCCTTACTTCTATTCCATGGTCATTCCTGACTGGGGCACCTCGCATTTGCTGGCCAGCTCTTTGGGCGAAAAAGCTTTGAGCCTCGTCGACCTCGGGCACCACCTACCCAACACCAATATTGAGCAGATTGTAGCCATTCTGATGATGCAGAAGAAGCTGGGCGGGTTCCACTTCAATGACAGCAAATATGGAGACGACGATTTAACTGTTGCCAGCATTAAGCCTTACCAGTTTTTTCTTATCTTCAACGAACTGGTAGACGGTATGCAGAACACAAAGAACCCCGAACTCTCCTGGATGATTGACGCCAGCCACAACCTGAAGGATCCAATTGAGGATTTGATTCAGGCTATTGAGGCTATAAAGATTGCTTACGCACAGGCCCTCATTGTTGACAGAGCTGCGTTGAAAAAAGCTCAGACCGCCAACGACGTATCGGCTGCGCAGGAAGTACTTCAAAACGCCTTCCGCACTGATGTAAGAGCCCTTGTGGCTGAGTCCCGCATGCGTATGGGTGGCGCTTACGATCCGTTGCATTCATTCAGGGAAAACCAGATACGAAGGCAGCTCATAGCTAAACGTGGATTGAAAACAGTAGCAACCGGCCTCTGATATGGGAAAGCCAGTCACACTGATATTTGATATTGGAAAAACGAACAAGAAGCTCTTCCTTTTTGACGAGGACCTCTCCGAAATTAAGCATGAGTATATTCGCTTTGAGGAAATTCCTGATGAAGACGGATTTCTCTCGGAAGATCTTCCTTCACTCGTTAAATGGATAAAAGAAAGTGCCGACAGGGTATTTAACAACCCGGAATATGAGGTCAAGGCGATCAACTTCTCTACCTATGGTGCCTCAATGGTTCATTTAGACGAGAAAGGAGAGATAATCACACCTTTTATCAACTACCTGAAGCCTTTTCCTGAGGACTTACGAAACGAGTTCTTTTCAAAATATGGCACTGAAACTGAGTTTTCGGTAAAAACAGCGAGCCCTTCTATGGGTATGCTCAACTCCGGCTTGCAGCTGTATTTTCTTAAATACAAAAGGCCAAACGCATTCAAAAGACTCCATAAGAGTCTTCACTTTCCGCAATACCTCAGCTACTTGTTTACAGGTGAAACCACCACAGACTTCACCAGCTTAGGCTGTCACACAGGACTTTGGGATTTTGGGCAAAACAAATATGCCGACTGGCTGGAGAAAGAAGGACTGGTTCAGTTTCTCACTCCCATCGAGGAATCTACAAAAACTACCCATATCGACATCAACGGCAAGCCGATCCATGTGGGCATAGGCGTGCACGACAGCTCTTCTGCCCTCGTGCCCTACATTCAGGCCAACGACGATCCGTTCGTACTCATATCAACGGGCACCTGGAGCATTTGCATGAACATCTTCAACGACAAGGTGTTGACGGCCGCTGAGCTAAGCGCCGATTGCTTGAATTTTTTCAGCGCAAAGGGCATTTCAGTCAAGGCTTCCAGATTATTTCTGGGAAAGCATCTTAGTAATCAGGCAAAGCTATTAAGTGAGTTTTTCGGCATCGACTATCAAACTTACAAGTCTGTTGCCTGGAAAAAAGATTTCAAGTCAAAGAGGAAATCAAGCAAAGCACTTTTGTTCGATCATAGTGTACTGCACCCGGAGCGATTAGGCTTTGCAAACAACCCGAACCAGGATCTTTCTATTTTCGGGAGCTATGAAGACGCCTATTTTCATCTTATCGATGAACTAACGGATTTGCAGATTGCCTCTCTCAAGCTGGCCATTGGGGACACAGATATCAAAAGAATATTTATTGACGGCGGCTTTAGCTCCAACGAAGTGTTTGTAAAAATGCTGGCCAACAAACTGCCCGCTTATAAAATTTATTCCACATCTTTTGCTCTGGGCACTGCTCTCGGCGCTGCATTATTGGTAAATTACCGGACGATCACCAAAGAATTTCTTAGCAAGAACTATAACGTTAAAAAGCATTCTCCCTCGAGTTAGTCCATGAAAATTGCGCTCTTCATTCCCTGTTACGTCGACCAATTCTATCCTCAGGTTGGCATTGCCACTTTGGAGTTACTGGAAAAGCTGGGCTGCGAGGTGGATTACCCAAAGAACCAAACCTGCTGCGGTCAGCCAATGGCGAACTCAGGCTATGAGTCAAAAAATGAAAAGATTGACGAGCTGTTCATCGATAATTTTGCCGGATACGATTACGTCGTTTGCCCCTCGGGCAGCTGCACCCTCCACGTGAAAGACCACCTGCATTCAGCTAGCAGGGAAACTGAAGCTGGCTCGATTAGAAACAATGTGTACGAGTTGGTAGAATTCCTGCACGACATTCTGAAAGTTGATAAAATTGAGACCGCCTTTCCCCACAAAGTGGGACTTCATGCCTCATGCCATGGGCTGAGAGGCTTAAGAATTGCGGCAGCTCCGGAGCTAAATATTCCGCCATTTAATAAGACTGCCAGCCTCCTTCAAAAAGTGGAAGGGCTTCAGCTGGTTGACCTTCACATGCCAGGAGAGTGTTGCGGTTTTGGCGGCACGTTCGCAGTTGGTGAGGAGGCCCTGTCTGTGAAAATGGGCAACGACAGAATTAAAGACCATATGGATCACGAAGCTGAATTCATCGTGGGCAACGACATGTCGTGCCTGATGCATCTGGAAGGCATTATCAATAGAAACAACATGAGGGTGAAGGTAATGCACGTGGCCGAGATTTTAAACGGAGGATCTTTATGAGCCACAGTACCAACACCGAAACTTTCCTCAAAGACAATAAAAAAGTCGATTGGCACAACGAAACGCTATGGTGGGTACGGAGCAAGCGTGATGTGTCGAGCAAGCAGATCCCGGAATGGGAGCAGCTGCGGGAACTGGCATCAGGCATCAAAGACAGTGTACTTTCCAATCTCGCCAGCTACCTGGAGGAGTTCGAAAAAAATGCCGTAGCCAATGGCATCAATGTGCATTGGGCTGCCGACGCCAAAGAACACAACGAAATTGTCACCTCGATTCTTCAGAAGCACAACGCCCAAAAGCTGGTAAAAAGCAAATCGATACTCACGGAAGAGTGTCACCTCAACGAGCACCTGGAAGAGCATGGTTTTGAAGTAGTCGACACCGATTTGGGAGAGCGGATCATCCAGTTTGTGCGGCAGCCTCCCAGCCATATAGTGATGCCAGCCATCCACCTGAAAAAAGAGGATATTTCAGAAATATTCCACGAGCATCTGCAGACGGAAAAAGGCAACAACGATCCCCAATACCTGACCGAAGCCGCCCGGCAGCACCTCCGCAACAAATTCATAGAAGCCGACATCGCCCTGACTGGCGTCAACTTCGGCATTGCAGAAACAGGCGGCTTCGTTGTTTGTACCAACGAGGGAAATGCTGATATGGGCGTTCATTTAGCTCCTGTTCACATTGCCTGCATGGGCATCGAAAAGCTGATTCCAAAGCTGGAACACCTGGGTGTTTACACGAGACTGTTGGCCCGCAGCGCCACAGGCCAGCCCATTACGAACTACACCAGCCATTTCCACCGCCCCAGGCCAGGACAGGAAATGCATATCATTCTGGTAGACAATGGCCGCACAGAGCAGCTCAGCAGAGAGAAGTTCCGCAACAGCTTGAAGTGCATCCGCTGTGGCGCTTGCATGAACACTTGCCCGATCTACCGCCGCAGTGGCGGTTATAGCTACGATGCCACCGTACCCGGCCCCATCGGTTCCATCTTATCGCCAGGAGTAGATTTAAAGAAACACCAATCACTTCCTTTTGCCTCCACGCTGTGTGGGTCCTGCAGCGACGTGTGTCCCGTGAAAATCAATATCCATGAGCAGCTGTACGAGTGGAGGCAGGTAGTGGCCGATGAAAAGCTGGACGGAGCTGGAAAGAGAGTTTCGATGACATTAGCTGCCAAAGTGCTCGCTTCGCCGTCGCTCTACAACATGATGGGAAAGCTGGCAAGAAAGTCGCTGGCATTGCTGCCAAAGTCTCTGATCAACAACCCTCTCAATGCGTGGGGCAAGCAGCGAGATTTGCCTGATCCTCCCAAGGACAGCTTCAAAGAGTGGTACGCCAAAAACCGGAAATCATGAGCAGCAGAGAAAAAATACTGGGCAACATCCGCAAGCTGGGACTTGAGCCAAGGCCGCTGCCTGAAATTCCAGCATTTGAGGTAAGTAAAGACCTTGAGGCTACTTTTACCTCGTCACTGGAAGCCAACCATGTAACTGTTATTTCATGCAGAAGCGAAGAAGAAGTCAAAGCAGCAGTTGCAGAACAGACCAGGCCCTATCAACAGGTGATAAACACACTGCCTGACCTTTATTCCTCAGGAATAGACCTTTCTACAGTTAAAAAGCCCTCGGATCTGCGATACGTTGAAGCTGGCATCATTAAAGGCGCTTTTGGCACAGCAGAAAACGGAGCTATTTGGGTGCCAGAAAACCTTGCAGGCATACGAGCCTTACCTTTTATTGTGGTGCATCTAATTGTGCTAATTGATCGCAAAACGCTGGCAGGCAACATGCACCAGGCCTACAAAAAGATTGAAGAAATCCCAGGCTTCGGCGTCTTTATCGCTGGCCCTTCTAAAACGGCTGATATCGAGCAGTCACTGGTGATTGGTGCTCATGGGCCTAAGAAGATGACGGTGATTGTTTTTTGATTTAGGTCGAAAATGCTTTTAAAAAAATTACTTTTTTATCAAAATTCTTTTCTATTCCTGATATTGTGGATTGTCGTGGGCTGTTCAAGAACCATGTCTGTAAAATCCAGATTACTTGACAAACCACTCCCAACTTCATTCGTCATTGTATCGGCTACTTCCACTTTTTTGAGACCAAACTCTGAAAGACTATTTATTTATGATCGTCTCTATCTTAGTGACACGGTAGAGTTGGTGGACGGGCATTTGATTGCTACCGACAATCAGGGTGGTTACTTTGAATTTGAGGGAGATACAATTTTTCGGGTTTCTGAATTCATAAAACAGACGCCAGTCATTGGTTATAGAACAAATCTGGGTGGCTCAATTGAACAGTTCTACAGCACTTCGGAGCCATTTTTAACCCAAGAAACTGGCGCTATAATGGACGGCCCTTTGGATCAAGGAATCAAATTTATCTTTCCTCCTTCAAGTTCGGCCGACTACAATTTAAATCAAACCACATGTTTGAAATGGGCTTCCACTAATGGAGAAAGAGTTGACTCTGTCAATTTTCAAGTTGAAATAAAAAGCATTTTTGATGAGGTAATTGGCAACTTTAAAGTGGTTGGCGAAACATTCGAGTTCGATCCTAAAAATTATCAGGAACACGTAGTGATAATAGAAGTCCATGGGTTGAAGGATGAAGAAATATCGACAAAACCTCTTGGCATCAAATTTTACGGCAGCAC
>TARA_R110001606_G_scaffold394882_1_pt1 | contig 48887 bp, 40 predicted proteins | sample TARA_R110001606 | Tara Oceans TARA_R110001606 (sample SAMEA4398315) | marine metagenome | biome: Polar Biome; feature: [SRF] surface water layer (ENVO:00010504); material: water (ENVO:00002006), including particulate matter (ENVO:01000060) such as... | depth 5 m
GCAACTTGCTGAAAAACAATAACTTAATTTTACGTTAGTCAGAATAATAGTAATTATGTTCTCAGGTCTTGTGTATTTTGGTTATGCTGAATATAAGAAAGAAATTCTTTATAAAAAAGCAGTTATCGAACAAGAAAAAAAGTATCGTTTTACTAGAATAATTAAATCTGCAGATTTTTATTTGGGAAGAGAAAAATTAGAGAGCACTTTAAAACAATATAAATTTGCTAAAAAGCTTTACCCTAATGATAGTCTAGTTAATAGTAGAATTAAATTGGTTGACAGTTTAATTAGAGTGAATTATCAAATCGAAAAGTGACATTATTAAATTCTAAAGTTAATCATTAATAAACAAACTTATTTTTTTTCTTTGCATAAGAAATTTATTATTTTATCATCTATTTGTTTTTCAAATATTTATAAGCTTCTAACACATTACGAAACACCAAAATACTTCCAGCTTCTTTTAATTCATCTTCGTTATATTGAGTGGTAATTCCTATAGGAATCATGCCTGCTAATTTTGCAGCTTTTGTACCTGTTAAACTGTCTTCAAAAATCCAAATATCTTTAAAATCCTCTTTTTTAAAACCTAATGCATTGGCTAGCATAATGTAAGCCTCTGGTGCGGGCTTCGGTTTTATGTAATCTTCAACGCCAAAAACGGTAGTAAAGTTTATGTTTAAATGATGAATGCTGTTTTTTAAAAATTGTTTGGTAGCGTTACTTGCAATTCCGTAAGGTATTTTTTCTTTGGATAAAAATTGAGTTATTTCGTGAATTCCAGGTAATAATTTAGGGACATTAAAATAAATATCTAGATGTTTTTCTTTTAGCAGATATAATTCATTAGATTTATGTTCTTGACCAATTACGCTGCAGAAATAAGCGGCAATTAGCATCGGTGTTTTTCCAATATGACTTTTAGGGAAAGGTGCAATTTCTTGGTTAAATAGTTCTTTAAAAGCAGAAGACCAAGCAGCGTAATGGCTGTGCGCGCTATCTACTACAACGCCATCAAAATCAAATAAAAATCCTTTTTGTACTATCATTAATTGTTGCTTTTTTCGTTGAATATTTCCGTTAAATACGGATTTAAAAATTTATTAGTTGGGTCTAATTTACGTCTTAATTCTTTAAAATTATCCCACTTTTCGTAGACTTTAGAGAGCTCTGCATCTTTAGCTGCAAATCGTTTTGCCCAATGAGGTTTCCCGCCATGTTTTAGAAAAATATCTTCAATACTTTTAAATGCTTCATAGGTGTCTGCAGTTGCAGCATTTCTAGAAACACAACCCATTGTGACAATATCTTTTCCATAGGCATAACTTAACCAAGATTTGTCTTTATATACAAAACGAATATCCATAGGAATATGAATAAATGATTTATTACTCCATTTATTAATTTCTGATTTTAATTCTTCAAAGACAGTTGGAAAAATATCTAAACCAATTGTCCATTCTGCCAATTCTAACATAGATCCTCTCGATTTTGTAACAGTAGCTTGGTATAAGGAACCTTTGTGTTCTTTGGTAGAGCTAAAAAATCCTCTGTATAAAAGTTTGTTGGCAATGGCAGTAAACCAAGGGAAAACGTGCGTGTATTTATATAATATTTTAGAAGCAGTTCTTCGATGTTTTAAATATTTTGGACCTAAATCTTCTTTAATTTCTGTGTTTGGGTCAATTTTATCGCCTGTAATTACATATCCTTTATCTGTATGTGGAAGCCATAAAATTCTTAAAAAATCATGTTTTTGTATACGCTCTTCAATTTTAGGTAACCATTTTGTATCCTTTTCTGGGCCTTCTTTAATGTGTAACGTATAGATAGGCTCACATTGAAAAGTAATTTCTGATAACACACCTAAAACGCCTAAAGAAACTCTCACAGCATCTATTAATTCATCTTTGTCTGTTATTTCTTTTACAGAACCATCCGCTAAAATAATACTGCATTTAGTAATGTATTCACACAATAATTTTCCACTTGTGCCATGAGTTCCTGTTGCTAAAGCGCCACCAATGGTAACCGTATTAATATCTGGTAAACAAGGAATACACCAGTTTTTTGCTTCTATGGCTTCTAATAAATCACCTAAAATAAGTCCAGATTGTACTGTAATTGTATGTTCTAAATCGTCGAATGCTAAAATTTTATTATAAGAAGTTATATCGATTAAAGTAGCCGTACCAGATGCAATATCTGCGGATGATTGTTTACTGCCAAAAACACGTATTTTTTCTGATTTTTTTACAATTTCTTGTAATTCTTTTTCTGAGGTAATTTTATAAAGCGACTTGTAATTGTAGGTTAGATTTTCGTTCCAACTAATCCAAGTACCGTTTTTATTTTGTTTCATGTATTTTATTAAACGCTAAACAAAAGTAAGTATTATTTTTTTAAGGTATTGTTTTAATTTTATTTTTTTAGCATTAATTCAACTTAAAATTAATTTGTTGTTTTTCTCTGTTTGATAGCAATTGGAGTTTGATTTATTTTCTTATTTCAATTGCTTTCAAAGTTTGATTACTGTTTTATTGAATTTTATTTTAGAAAATAAACGCTAATATAAATCTGGATTATTTTGCTGTTTTATAGTTAGTACTTCATGTAGAGAATACTAAAATCAATATACATAAACTAAATATTTTTTTCTTAGTATTTTATTTGTTTTTATAAAGTGTTATACGTTTGTTATAATAAATATTACTATTTGTTAATTTTTTTATCTTATCGGAAAAAAAGTTTGATAATTTGTTTTTTAGTTCAAGGTTGTTATTGGTTAGGCAATCTTCTCCTTTTGTATTTATCACAGAGAAAGAAGTGTAGATAGATTTCCCATCTGGTTTACAAGTAGTGCATTCATGACCAAATGCGTACACTGTAAATTCTTCGTTTGAGTCCGGTAAAAGTTTTACATTTTCCCAAATTAAAACAAGTTGATCATTTTTTCTAACATAAAAATATTTATGCCAATCACCAAAGTTTTCAAACATAAGCTGCCCAGAATAAAATGATGAGTAAGTGGCATAGAAATTTAGTTGATTTACAAATTCTAAATTTTTATCTTTTATTATTTTGGATGGCTGATATCCTAATGATTTAAAGCCATTTATATGCATAAAATTATAGGTTCCTTTTTGAGAATAAGTAGGAACAATTTCAGACTCAATTGCGTAAATAGTATCCGGTTCCGGTAAACGCTCAAGTGTACTTCTAGGATTATAATCTTTCACAATATAATTGGAGCTACATCCCGAAATAAGTGTAATTAATAAAAATAAGGTTACTAATTTTTGCATAGATTTTTAATTCAACTTAAAATTAATTTGTTGTTTTTCTAAAATAGCCAATAATTCGTTAGAGACATGTACTTTGGTATTTCTACTAGGTAAATTTACTTCAATTTTTTCTTTTTCATCCCAAATAGTGAATTTTAAACTTTGTTTACCAGTATTGTTTTTTAGAATACTTTCTAGGTTTAAAATTGTTTTCTCATCAATTTCATCCACAGAAATTGTGATGGTTATTTTTTTGCAAAGTTCATCCATAATATCGTGCAACAATTTAAAATCGATAAACTTCAATCTTGGTTCGCCAGCAACACCTGTTTCTTTATTTGTCCAACCAGCTTGAACGCTTGCTCTTACAAATAAGAATGAATTTGGCACAAAAAAGTGTTTAAATTTTAAATATTCTTCACCAAAAACTCTAAACTCATAACTATCTCCATAATCTTCTATGGTAAACATTGCCCAGCCTTTACCTGCTTTAGAAACTCGGTGTTGCACATCGGTAACAATACCAGCAAAAGATAGATTATTACCAACAAGTTTTGCTAAATCACCTTTAAAATCTTTAAGTTTTGCGTTGCAGAAAATCATTTCATTTTTAAAATCATCTAACGGATGCGCAGAAATATAAATTCCGATGACTTCTTTTTCTTGTGATAAAAGCTCCATGGTTCCCCAAGTTTCACAAGTAGGAATATCTGGTTCTGGAAACTGAATATTTGAAGCTTCACCGAACATGGAAACCTGAGCTGAATTTTCGTTTTCTTGATATTTACTTCCAAATTTCATGGCACGTTCTAAAAACGTAATTCCTTTTTCATCCACAGCAAAATATTGTGCTCTATGGGTGTCTGTAAAAGAATCAAAAGCACCTGCTTTTATCAAACTATCAAAAGATTTTTTATTAGCAGCACGCAAATCAATCCGTTTAGCCAAATCAAAAATTGAAGTGTAATTGCCGTTTTCTCTTCGTTCTTCAATAATTGCTCTTACGGCACCGGCTCCAACACCTTTAACAGCTGCCATTCCAAAACGAACAGCACCTTCTTTATTTACAGAAAATTTTAAATACGATTCATTTAAATCCGGACCTAATACTTGTAATCCCATTCGTTTACATTCTTCCATAAAAAAGGAAACAGATTTAATATCATTCATGTTATTTGATAACACAGAAGCCATATATTCTGCAGGATAATGCGCTTTTAAATAGGCCGTTTGATAGGCAATCCAAGCATAACAAGTTGAGTGCGATTTGTTAAAAGCATAACTCGCAAAAGCTTCCCAATCTTTCCAAATTTTTTCTAATTTATCAGCATCATGTCCTTTTGCAGACGCTTGCTCCACAAATTTAGGTTTCATTTTATCTAGAACTGCAATTTGTTTTTTACCCATTGCTTTACGTAAAACATCGGCTTCACCTTTAGTAAAATCTGCCAACTTTTGCGACAGTAACATTACCTGCTCTTGGTACACTGTAATTCCGTAGGTTTCTGCCAAATACTCTTCCATGGCAGGTAAATCGTATTCTATATCTTCTGTACCATGTTTTCTGTTGATAAAACTAGGAATATATTCCATTGGTCCAGGTCTGTATAATGCATTCATTGCAATTAAATCGGCAAAAACAGTTGGTTTTAAAGAGCGCATGTGTTTTTGCATTCCGGGAGATTCATATTGAAAAATACCAACAGTTTCTCCTTTTTGGAACAATTCGTAGGTTTTTTCATCATCCAAAGGAAAGTTTTCTGGATCTAAATCAATATCATGTTTTGCTTTTACAATTTTAACGGTGTCTTTAATTAAAGTCAATGTTTTTAATCCCAAGAAATCCATTTTTAACAAACCTGCAGATTCTACCACAGAGTTGTCAAATTGAGTAACATACATGTCGGAATCTTTTGCCAAAGCAACAGGTACATAATTTGTGATATCTCCTGGAGTAATAATTACTCCACAAGCATGAATACCAGTATTTCTAACAGATCCTTCTAAAATTGTGGCTTTATTGATGGTTTCTGAAGCTAAATCACTTCCATAAGAAAGGTTTCTTAATTCTTCTACTAATTGTTTTTCTTCAGCTCGTAAATCATTAACTTTTCCTTTGCTTTTTTCATCATCACCAAAAATATTTTTTAGTTTGATGTTGGGCAATAATTTAGCAATTCTATCAGCTTCAAAAAGTGGTAAATCTAAAACTCTGGCAGTATCTCTAATAGAAGATTTTGCAGCCATGGTTCCGTATGTAATAATTTGAGCAACTTGATTTGCGCCATACTTATTAATTACATAATCCATTACTCGGCCACGACCTTCATCATCAAAATCGATATCAATATCGGGCATGGAAACACGCTCTGGATTTAAGAAACGCTCAAAAAGTAAATCGTATTTTATAGGATCAATATTTGTAATCCAAAGGCAATATGCAACCACAGAACCAGCTGCAGAACCACGCCCAGGCCCCACGGCAACATCCATTTTTCTGGCTTCTCGAATAAAGTCTTCTACAATTAAAAAATAACCAGGATACCCTGTTTTTTCAATAACTTCTAACTCAAAATCTAAACGCTCTTTTATGGATTCTGTAATCTCGCCATACCGTTTTTTTGCACCAACAAAAGTTAAATGTTTTAAGAAATTATTTTCTCCACGTTTACCTTTATCTTCTTCATCTTTAAGGTCTTTAAATTCATCAGGAATATCAAAAGCAGGTAATAAAACTTCTCTGGCAAGTGTATAAATTTCAATTTTATCTACAATTTCTTGAATATTACTAATTGCTTCTGGTAAATCAGCAAAAAGCTTTTTCATTTCATCCGTAGACTTGAAATAATACTCGTCATTTGGCAAACCATATCTGTAGCCACGACCTTTACCAATTGGCGTAGCTTGTTTTTCGCCATCTTTCACACATAATAAAATATCGTGTGCATTGGCGTCTTTTTTCTCTAAATAAAAGGTGTTATTGGTAGCAATAACTTTAATATCGTGGTCTTTTGAGAATTTTAATAAAGTTTCATTTACAATATTTTCGTCTTGTTGATTGTGGCGCATCAACTCAATATAAAAATCGTCTTTAAATACCGATTTCCACCAAAGCAACGCTTCTTCAGCCTGAGTTTCTCCAAGATTTAGAATCTTACTCGGCACTTCTCCGTATAAATTTCCTGTTAAAACAATAATATCTTCCTTGTATTTTTCAATAATTTCTCTGTCGATTCTTGGCACATAATAAAATCCATCAACAAAAGCAATCGAAGACATTTTTGCCAAATTATGATATCCATTTTTGTTCTTTGCCAATAAAACAATTTGATATCCATTGTCTTTTACAGACTTGTTTTTATGATCTTCACAAACATTAAATTCACATCCAACAATTGGTTTCATTGGATTTTCTACACTTTTATTGTGATTTAAAACTGCATTCACAAAATGAAAAGCTCCCATCATGTTTGCAGTATCTGTCATAGCAACTGCTGGCATGTTGTTTTCTGCAGCGGCACTTACCATATTACTTAATTGAATGGTACTTTGTAAAACAGAATATTGAGTATGATTGTGTAAATGCGAAAATTGTACATCTTTTAATTCTGATAAACCTTCGGATGTAGATTTTGTATTTTCGGTATCTTTTAATTTTTCGAGACGTTTACGAATCTTGTCACTTTCTTTTTTTAGGTTGATGTGTTTTAGACCAATTACTTGAATTGGTTTAGGGTTTTTTTCAGAATAATTTTTAAAATAATCTGCATCAACATCTAATTCTTCTTTTGTAAATTCTTGTAAACGAATTAATTCTAAAAAACAACGTGTAGTTGCCTCAACATCGGCAGTTGCATTATGTGCTTCTCCAAAGCCAACACCAAATAAATGATTATGTAATTCTGTTAAAGTTGGTAGTTTAAATTTACCATATCTTCCACCTGGAAGCTGGCACATTAAAGCCGTTTTTTCGGTACAAGTGTCTAATATTGGTAATTTTAAAAGGTTGCTTTCTACACCTAATCGATGAAATTCACAACCCATTATATTAAGGTCGAAATTTAAATTCTGACCAACAATAAATTTTGTTTTACCTAAAGCTTCATTAAATAGCGCTAATCCTTTATCCAAAGAAATTCCTTGTTCTTGCGCTAATTCGGTAGAAATTCCGTGAATTCTTTCTGCATCATAAGGAATGTTATAGCCATCTGGTTGAATTAAGAAATCATTATGTTCAAGCAAATTACCCATTTTATCGTGCAATTGCCATGCAATTTGCACACATCTTGGCCAGTTATCCGTATCTGTAATAGGTGCATTCCAACTTTTTGGTAAACCTGTTGTTTCTGTGTCAAAAATTAAGTACATAAAATGGCCGTTTTTGTTGATAAATTTGGGACGTTAAAAATACAAAAAGGCAAAAGAATTTTGAGTTATATTGCGTGTTGACTTATCAACAATAACAAAGTTTTTAAACTCTTTAAAATAAGTTGATTTAAAATAAATTCAATTAAATTTATTTGTATATTTGCGCCCACTTACTACGAGATGGTAAGATTTTTAATAATCAAGGTCGAGAACCTTAAAAAATTAACACAAAATGCCAGTAAAAATTAGATTACAAAGACACGGTAAAAAAGGAAAACCATTCTATTGGGTAGTTGCCGCAGATTCACGTGCAAAAAGAGATGGTAAATATTTAGAGAAAATAGGTACTTACAATCCAAATACAAACCCAGCAGTTATTGACTTAGATGTTGATTGTGCTGTAAAATGGTTACAAAACGGTGCGCAGCCAACTGATACTGCTAAAGCGATTTTATCTTATAAAGGTGCTTTATTGAAGAATCATTTAGCTGGTGGTGTAAGAAAAGGAGCTTTAACTGAGGAGCAAGCAGAAGCTAAATTTACTGCTTGGTTAGAAGAAAAAGGTGGTAAAGTTACTGCAAAAGAAGAAGGTTTAACAAAATCTCAAGCAGATGCAAAAGCGAAAGCATTAGCAGCTGAAAAAGCAGTAAACGAAGCAAGAATTGAAGCAGCTAAGCCAGTTGTTGAAGAGGTTGTAGAAGAAGTTGTTGCAGAAGAAGCAGCTCCTGAAACAATTGATGAAGCAGCAGCAAAAGCAGCAGAATAAAAACTAAATTGATACGATAATGCGTAAAGAAGATTGTTTTTATTTAGGCAAAATCGTTACAAAATATAGTTTTAAAGGTGAAGTTGTTATCAAATTAGATACCGACGAACCTGAGTTGTACACAGAGATGGAATCAGTTTACGTCGAGTTCGGCGCAAACTTGGTTCCATTTTTTATTGATAAAAGTTCTCTACATAAAGGAAATCAATTGCGTGTTCAGTTCGAAGATGTGTATTCTGATGAAGAAGCAGATTCTATATTAAAATGTGGCGTTTATTTGCCTTTAAATTTATTGCCAAAACTTACCGGAGATAAATTCTATTTTCATGAAGTAATTGGTTTTACGGTTGTTGACTCAAATTTTGGAGAAGTAGGCACGCTGGTTCATATTAATGATAAAGCTGCTCAACCACTTTTTGAAATTGATAGTGATGGTAAAGAAGTCTTTATACCAATGGTTGATAATTTTATCAATAAGATAGATAGAGAACATAAAATAATACACGTTAATGCGCCAGACGGATTAATTGAGTTGTATTTATAAATTAGAAAGGTGGCCGAGCGGTCGAAGGCGCACGCCTGGAAAGTGTGTATACGGCAACGTATCGAGGGTTCGAATCCCTTCCTTTCTGCAAAGAGAATAATAATTCTTAAAAAATATCCCATAAACATATTGTTTATGGGATATTTAATTTTATTCAGTTGCCACAAGTTAAAATGGGCTAATTAGGGTGTGTAAAGTATTTCGAGGCTTCGAGATCTACCAGTAGCTATATTTTAGGACAAGACAGTTTTTTTAAAATGTTTTGATTTCCATTATTTTTTCTTCAAAAGAATCTTTGCAGTTAGACCTGCTTTTAATCCTTGTTTTATAACTATAAATTGTTGCCACAGAAAGTTCTAGAAAATCAGCTACTTGATTGCTATCTTGAAAGCCTAATCTATATAAGGCAAAAATGCGCAGTTCTGTATTTAGAGAATTCTCTTTCTTAATAATTGTTTTTTCGTTTTCAGAAAATAATTTATTATATTCATCTATAAATGATGGAAATAATTTTAAAAACACGTCGTCAAATTGTTCAAATAAGTGGGTTCTTGCTTGTTTAACACTATATCTTTTTAAAATATCAATAACGTCATTTGGTTTTTTAGCAATAATTTTTTGCAAAGTGCTTTTCTGAATAGAGTCAATTTTATGAATAAAATCGGATGTAATTCTTAAAAAATAAGTGATATATTCTTGTTTAATTATATCTGCTTCGTTAAGATTTTCATTTAATTCTTTGAGCTTATTATTAGTTTCGGTCAACACTTTTCTAGAAGCATTTTTAGCTTTTAATTGTTTAATAATTATAATTAAAAATACGATTACAAGAATAGTTAATGCCGTTAGTAATAAAACAGTTTTTTTTAATATATCTTTTTGCTGTTTAAGTTTATTTAATTGTGCCTTCTCTATAATTGGTAAAATGGACGAAATTTCCATTTTTCGATGTCTAGCATCGTAAAAAGTAGCATCATCCATTGCTAAAGATATGTATTTATTTGCGGTCTCTAAATCACCTAATTTAAAAAGCTCATTTGCTAAATTTCGTAAAGCCACAGTTTCTTTTGTTGCATTTTTTATGTCGGAAATGGCAGAAAGCGTTAAGTATTTAATGCATTTTTCATTAAATCCTCTCATAGAATAGATATAGGCTAAACTCGATGTTGCGATTCCGTAATATTTAGGGGGTACTTCAAGGTTGTTTAGCCAATAGGTAAATGCTTGTTCAGCACCTGTCCAGTTTTGTTGCTTTAATCGTTTTAATCCCTCTGTAGCCCAGAATTCATTTGAGTTTGGTTCCGTGGCTTCTAAAGCCATGTCTAAATAATCAGTTCCTCTTTGAATATAATTAATACTAAATCTTTGATCTCTAGAATAATCAGCAAAGTCGTAATAAGTTCTTGCTTTTATTGAATAATATTGAAATTTATATTCTTTAGGAAGATAATTTACTGATATACTTCCTAATGTATCAAGGGCTTCTTTAAACAATCCTCCAGAAAGCAGCACAAATCCTTCATTAATTTTTGCCCTAGAAAGCTTTAATGAATCCTTTAAAATAATTGCTTTCGATTTTGCTAATTCGATATAATAATAGGCAGAATCATACTGAAAAGATTGGTATTCGTTGAATAGTAATGTATATGTTTCAAAAAGCTGATCATTGTTTCTTATGTAGGTATATTTTTCTATATCTAATTTTAACTTTGAAATTCTTTCATATTTCTTCTTTAAGAAATAATCTTTCCTATCAATGGTTTTATCTAGCTGTTTAAGTATGGAATCCTTTTGAAAAGCGAAAATTGAAGTGTTACAAAAAATGAAAAAAAGGATTAAAATGTATTTCATTATGATTGATTCTTTAAAGTTTTTATTGTTAGTGAGAAATAAGAAGGACACGAAAATACTAAAAATAAAGCAATATAGTATATAATTAGGTTAAAATACACCTTGATTTATTAAGATTTCATATTGATTTTTTCATTCTTAAAAATTATGTAATAAATTGTATATTAATGATTTATATTTTTTTACGCCTTTGATATACCTTGATTTTTAATGGATGTTTTTTTTCACCTTAGTGTTGGTAGTAATTTTGGATTGTAATTAAATTTAAATACGTCATGAACAAATTAAACATTCTAATTTTATGATACAAAAACTAAAGAAATGGACTCATAAAATTGTATTAATTCAAACTAACCTTTAATTAACCAAATTGTAAAACAATGAATATTAACTCAAAGAATAATGGCATAAACATACCCATATTCAAAACTAACTTTAAAATAAAACTTAGCATTTTAGTAATGCTGCTTTTATTATTTAATGATAGTGTTTACTCAAATGTTACCAATTTAACATTAAGTATTTCACTTGACAACGTTTTAGCATTAAACCAACAGAAAACGATCAATGGAAAAGTTGTTGATGAAAACGGATTGCCTTTACCTGGTGCATCCATTATTGAACAAGGAACTATAAATGGAGTTGTAACCGACTTTGATGGGGATTTTAGCATAAATGTTGCTAACCAAAATTCCATAATCGAAATAAGTTATATAGGGTATAGTACAAAGTTTGTAAAAGCGAGTGAGGATTTCTCTAAAATTAAATTACAACCAGACACTACATCATTAGATGAAATTGTACTTATTGGTTATGGATCTGCAACCAGAAAAGATGTAACGGGTTCTGTAGCCTCAATCTCAGAAAAAAACATGAATGAAGGAGCTGTAACGAGTCCGCTTCAATTAATTTCTGGAAAAGCAGCAGGTGTTAATATTACGCAAACAGGGAGCGAACCAGGATCAACACCAAGTGTTAGAATTCGTGGAATTTCATCTTTAATTGGTGGAAATGACCCTTTAGTTGTTGTTGATGGAATTCAAGGAAATATGGATTTGCTAAATCAAATTCCGCCAAGTGAAATTACTTCGATAGATATTTTAAAAGATGCATCTGCAACAGCCGTTTATGGTTCTAGAGGTGCGCCTGGAGTAATTATTGTAAGTACTAAAAAGAATAGAGCAGGTAGGTCATCCGTAGAATACATTACAAGTTCATCTATTGATTTTATCCCAAAAAAATTGGATATGTTAAATGCAAGTCAGTGGTGGGAACAAGCGCAATTAGTTGGCGTTCCAGCTTCTGTAAATCATGGTTCTAATACCGATTGGTATAATATTTTAACAAAAACAGGTGTAACTCAAAATCATACGTTAGCTTTTGGAGGAGGTACAGATACATTTAGTTATAGAGCTTCTGTTACTGCAATTTTACAAGATGGAGTCGTTTTAAATTCCAACAATAAAAAATACATTGGAAGAATTCAGGCAACACAATCTGCAATGGATGATAAATTAAAATTAACATTCAATCTAAATAGCGGAATTACAGAAACTAAAAGCAGTGTTCAAAATATTGGAAGAGCTGCATTTACTTCAAATTTAATTTCTAATGCGTATGTAATGAGACCAACAGATCCTGTATTTAATTCGGATGGAAGTTATTATACCGACCCAAATGTTTTTCAATATTTAAATCCGTATGCTGTTTCTCAAACAGTTACAAATGAAGGTCAATATGATAATTTATTTGGAAGTTTAAAAGCAGATTTAGAATTAACCAAAGGTTTAACAGCTGGTTGGTTTGGAAGCTGGAGAAAAACAAATAGCACTAATGGTTTTTATTTACCAGCAGTTTCTACGAGTTCGTATGCAATTGATCAAAAAGGATACGCAAATATTAGTACGAATAAACAAAATGAAAAATTAATGAATATGAGTCTATCGTACAAAAATACTTTTGGAGACCATAACATTAATGTGTTGGCATTGTATGAGTGGCAAAACCAAACGTATCAAGGTAATTATGCACAAGCTAGAGGTTTTATTAATGATATTGCAACGTATAATGCATTGCAACTTGGAGATTTATCGAAAGTGGTTCCAGGAGATTTATCATCCTATAAAAACGACAGAACATTGGTTTCTTATTTAGGTCGTGTTAACTATTCTTTTTTAAATAGATATTTATTTACAGCCAGTTTAAGACGTGATGGTTCTTCTGTATTTGGTGCAAACAATAAATGGGGTAATTTTCCATCAGCTTCTGTTGCTTGGCAATTAGATCGAGAATCTTTTATGAAAAATCAATCAATTTTTGATGAATTAAAATTACGTGGAGGTTATGGTGTTACAGGAAATCAGCAAGGATTATATCCGCAAAATTCAATTTCTTTAGTTGGTGGAGCTGGTGTAACTTACTTTGGTGGATCTCAAATTACCAATTTTAATGTAACTCAAAATGCAAACGCAGATTTACGCTGGGAAACTAAAAAGCAAACAAATATTGGTGTTGATTTTGCACTTTTAGATCGAAAATTAAAAGGTTCTATAGATGTATATACGTCTACAACAGATAATTTATTGTTTGATTATACGGTTCCTCAACCTCCTTTTCCTTTCGGTACAATTAAAGCAAATGTAGGAAGTATTTTAAATGAAGGTATAGAAATTGGTTTAGGTTACGATGTAATTAGTTCAGAAAATACAACTTTAACGCTTGCTGGAAACGTATCGTTTATTAAAAATGAAGTATTAAATTTAAGTGGAAGCATTAATGGTGTTCCTTTAAATACAGATTATGTTTCTTGGGGACCAAATTCGTATTTAATAGAAGGGCAGCCAATTGGTACTTTTAATATTTTACATCATACAGGTAAAGATGGTGTAAACTCTGAAACAGTTTTAGATGTTGATGAAAATGGAATTATAGACCAAGGAAACCAAAGTCCAGATAGATTGATAAATGGTTCGGCTTTGCCAACATATACTTTTGCTTTCAATCCAACTTTTCAACATAAAAATATTGATGTTTCTATGTTATGGAGAGGTTCTGGAGGAAATAAAATATACAATAGTTTACGATCTACTTTGAGTTATCTTGAAAATATAGGAAAATCAAATGTTTTAGAAAGCGCTATTCCTTTAGGATTATTCAACTCTAAATATGGATCGGATTTATGGCTAGAAGATGGGTCTTTTATCCGATTAGAAAACGTAACTGTTGGTTATAATTTCAATATTGAAAATATAAAATATATCGAATCTGTTCGTCTTTCGCTTACTGGAAACAATCTTTTACTTATTACAGATTATTCTGGATTAGATCCAGAACTTAATTTAAGTGGCGGAAATGGTTTTGGAGGAGATAATGGAATTTATCCACGAACTAGAAGTTTCTCTGTAGGGTTAAATGTTAAATTTAAATAGTAATAGAAAATGAAAATCAAAAATATATTGATAATAGGAAGTATAAGTTTCTTATTACTTTTAGGATGTACGAATATTGATGAGCATGTTTATGATAAATATTCAGCAGATGAGTTTTATGGCTCACCAGAAGGTGCAGATGTTGCCTTAGCAAGTGTTTATGCACAAATTGGCGGAAACTGGGGAGGCGTAGGTTATGCAGGAGCAGATAATGGATGGTATGATATGAATGCTATGTCTGCCGATGAACAAGTAATTCCACATAGAAATACAGGCGATTGGCAATTAGATTTTGCACGTTTGTATAAGCATGAATGGTTACCAACAGATTTGATAATTGGAAATACTTGGAATTGGTTATACAAATCAATTTACAATGCCAATTTAGCAGTAGATCAATTAGAAAGCTCAAATGCTGAAGCTTCAAAAATTGCTGAAGCTAAAGTTTTAAGAGCATTTTTCTACTATTTACTGATAGATGATTATGGAAATGTTCCTTTTTATACTGAAAATAACATCACTGTAGATAAAATTCCACAAGCAAACAGAGCAGAAATTTATGAGTTTGTAGTGAGTGAATTAACAGAAAATGTTGATAATCTTTCTGGATCAAAAGGTGGTAATTATTATGGAAGATTTAATAAATGGGCTGGTTATACATTATTAGCTAAAGTTTATTTAAATGCAGAGGTTTTTACAGGTACTCCAAAATGGCAAGAAGCCTTAAATGCTTGTAATAAAGTAAGTGAAGGTGGTTTTAGTTTGCATTCTAGTGCTGCTGATGACGCGAATCCATTGGGGTCTAAATATTATGAATTATTTGGAGATATGTTACCAGAAGATGAAACTATTCTAGCAATGTTTGCATCTGCAAATGTAGTATCGCGTAATATTTTTACAGTACGTAGTTTAAATGGCCCTCACGCACAAGCATTATTTGGATTTAGCGGATGGAATGGTACAATTGTTCCTACAGACTTTTTCTTAAAATATGATGATAATGATATTCGTAAAAAACAGTTTTTAATAGGAGAACAACCAGGAGGAACAACTTATACTTTAGAAGTGGGTTCTCTTGATAATCCTGGTGCAGAACCTCAGGCTGGCGTTCGTAATATTAAGTTTTATCCTGTAACGCCGATGGATGGAGGTGGAGCATCTAACGATTTTCCAATTTACAGATATGCAGATGTACTGTTAATGATGGCCGAATGTAACGTTCGACTTAATAATGACGGAGCCGCAAAACCATTTGTAGATCAAGTTAGACAGCGTGCTGGTTTGGATGGTTTAGCTGGAAATCCAACCTTAAATGACATTTATAATGAAAGAGGTTTTGAGTTAAATTGGGAAGGACACAGAAGACAAGATATGATTCGATTTGAAAAATTCTTATTACCAAATGACTTTAGAGGTACTTCTGAGAACTATAGAAAATTATTTCCAATTCCAACATCAGCTTTAGATGCTAACCCTGGTTTGGAACAAAATCCAGGTTATTAAAACTAAATAATATGAAAAAATATATAAATAAAATCGTACTTCTTTTTGCTATTTTAATTCTAGGAACAGCATGTGAAGATAATATTAAACTTACTGTTTTAGAAGTTGTTTCGTTTGATGCGGCTGCAGAAGTTGTTCCGTCAAATGTAATTGTAACCGAAGAAAATGAAAACGAATCTTTGGCAACGGCTTTTTGGACTTCAGTAACGTATCCTATTGAAGCACCTGTAAGTTATAAAGTTCAATTTGATATTCCAGCAGATACTATTGGTGATAATGCTTGGGGAAAAGCAATTAGTAAAGCTGCAGGTGTAGACGTTTTAAGCAAATCTTTTTTAGGTGTAGATTTAAATGAGATTGCACTTAGCCTAGGACTTTTGCCAGATGTTGAAGGTACTTTAGTTATTCGTGTGGAGTCTTATATGGATCGTGCAGCATATTCTAAACCAACAGTGCTTAAAATTACTCCTTATGAAAAAAACATCATTTTTGGAGAAATTTTTGTACCAGGAGCTTATCAAGAGTGGAATGTAGATACTGCGGCTGCATTAACAACCATAGACAATGGTGTTTATCAAGGTTATATTACATTTCCTAGTGATAAAGGTTTAGGTTTTAAAATTACTCCTGAAAGAAATTGGGAAACTTATTATGGTGCAAACGGCGATGGTAAAATTGAAGAAATGAACGATATGGATCTTGCAGTTCCAGCATCAGGAACGTATTTAATTACAGCCAATTTAAACAATAATACGTGGTCATATCAATTAAGCTCTTTTGGGTTAATTGGTACGGCAACTGCAGGTGGTTGGGATGCTGATACAGATATGATTTTTGATCATCAAAATAAATTATGGATATCTAATTTAAATCTTCAAGCGGGTGCTTTAAAATTTAGATTAAACGATTCTTGGGATGTTAATTATGGTTCTCAAAATAGTACAGATTTTATTGCTTATTTAGGAGATCAAGGTGCTCATGATGTATCTGAATCTACTACTTTTGAGGTAACTTTTTCTATCAATGAAGATCTTGTAACTGCGAATTATTCTGTAAACAAAATCAATTATGGTATTATTGGTGATGCAACTCAAGGGGGTTGGGATACTAGCACACCTATGATTTTTAATAATGGTACTAATGAATGGAAGGTTACTGCAGATTTAATTCCAGGAGCGCTAAAGTTTAGATTAAATAATGAATGGACTGTAAATTACGGAGCAAGAAATAATGATGATGGAATTGTCTATTTGGATGATTCAGGGGCTCATGGTATTACAGAAGCAGGCACCTATGAAATAACGTTTAAATTAGTTCCAAATAACAAAGGAACAGCAACGTATATAGTTCAAAAGATATAAGAATTAATTTAATAAAATAATTGAGATTGTTTAAGATAAATTAGGCAATCTCACTTTTAAAAACAAAACAAATGAGAAAATTTTTAAGTGTTTTTTTAACACTATTCTTTACTACCTTTTTTCTTTCTTGTCAGAATACTGATGATCAAATTTCTGAAATACCAGATGTTATAACTGGTTACACGCAATATGGAAAAATATTTACGAATGTTCCGGATCCTCAAGATGCTGTAATTTATCAAGTAAATTTAAGAGCATTTAGTCCAGAAGGAACTTTAAAAGGAGCTCAAAAAAGATTAGATTCTATAAAAAGTTTGGGAGCTAATGTAATTTATTTAATGCCTGTTTTTCCAAACGGACAAGTGAGATCTGCTGGCGGTTTAGGTTCTCCATATGCTGTTGCTGATTATAAAAAAGTAAGTACAGAATTTGGAACATTAGACCATTTAAAAGATTTTGTTGAGGAAGCTCATAAACGAGATTTAACCGTAATTTTAGATTGGGTTGCAAACCATACTGCTTGGGATAACCCTTGGATTACTGCACATAAAGATTGGTATCAGCAAGATGCGAATGGAAATATTATCATTCCGCCAAACACAAATTATCAAGATGTTGCACAATTAAACTATAATAATCAAGAATTAAGATCAGCAATGATTGACGCCATGTCTTATTGGGTTTATAATGCTAATATTGATGGTTTTCGTTGTGATTACGCAGATTTTGTGCCTCAAGATTTTTGGAAAAAAGCAAATGAAACGATTAGAAGTATAAAAAATCAACAAATGTTATTGTTTGCAGAAGGTTCTAATAATAAAAGTTTTTCTGTTGGATTCGATTATATTTTTGGATTTGGTTTTTTTGAAGCATTAAAAGATGTTGTTGGAAATAACCATTCGGCAACTGCTATCCAAGATAAAAATAGTACAGAATATTTAAATGTCTCAGACAATTCAAAACGTGTTGTTAGATATACTTCAAATCATGATATAAATAGTTTTGATGGAACTCCTTTTCAGTTATTTGGCGGCAAAAAAGGATCTATGGCAACATTTGTTGTCGCAGCTTATATGAAATCGGTTCCAATGATTTACAACGGCCAAGAAGTTGGTTACAATACAAATATTAATTTCTTTAATAAAGAACCTATTAATTGGGGTGTTGCAGACTATCAATTGTTGAAAGAGTATAAAAAAATCATCAAATTTAGAAACGAAAGCAATGCAATTAGAAGAGGAAGACTTACAGGCTTTAGTAGTAATGATGTAAGTGCTTTTACTATGGAAATTAATCAAGAAAAAGTATTGGTAATTTCAAATCTAAGAAATAAAACAATTAAATATACAAGTTCATCTGCACTAACTTCTATTGTATGGAAAGATGCCTTTAGCAATGCATCTGTTCAATTAGAGACGGCGCTTACTTTAGAACCTTTTCAATATTTGATATTAAAAAATTAAAAGATTCATGTATTTTGAGTTTGTAATAGCCTCGGTTTCATTAATTTGAAATTGGGGTTATTATTTAATTTTTTTCAATTATGAAAAATAAACTCAACATTAAAACTGTATTTCTAAACACCAAATTAAATGATTATGAACTTTAAAATACAAACCTTATATATACTTACATTTTTTGTAATTATTTTAAACTCATGCAGAAATGTTGATGAAACTTTAAGTATTTCATCACCTAATCAAAAAAATCAACTTATTTTTAGTTTAAGTGAATCTGGTGCGCCAGAATATCAGCTAAATTCTAATGGGAATAGTATTATTACAAGGTCAAAAATGGGTTTTGAATTTGTTGAAAATCAAAAAATGACTGATGGATTTAAAATCATAAATTCTGAAATAAATTCTGAGGATACTAAATGGGAACAACCTTGGGGAGAATTTAAAATAATTAAAAATCAACACACTAAATTAACTGTTCATTTACAAGAAATATCAGGAGAAAAAAGATTGGTTGACATCATTTTTAAAGTTTTTAATGATGGATTAGGGTTTAGATATCACTTTCCAGAACAACCAAATTTAAACGAAGTAAAAATTTCTAACGAATTAACAGAGTTTTCGTTTCCAGAAGAACACAATGTTTGGTGGATTCCTGTACATTCTGATAATAGTTATTACGAAAGTTTATACAAAAAATCACCTATAAGCAAAACAGACACTATAAATACACCCGCTACTTTTGAAACAAAAGATGGAATGTATTTAGCCATTCACGAAGCTAATTTAACCGATTTTGCTTCTATGACTTTGAGATATTCAGGACAAAACAGATTTCAAAGTGAATTAGTTCCTTGGGCAGATGGTGTAAAAGTATATGCAAAAACACCTTTTAATACTCCGTGGAGAACGATTATTGTTGCTGAAAATCCTGGTGAATTAGTAACGTCAACTTTAATGTTAAACTTAAATGAAGCATCTGAAATTGAAGATGTTTCTTGGATAGAACCTTCAAAATATATTGGTATTTGGTGGGGAATGCATTTAGATAAGTATACTTGGGGATCTGGTGAAAAACACGGAGCAACTACAAAAAACACAAAAGAATACATAGATTTTGCAGCTGAAAATAACTTTGATGGTGTTTTAGTTGAAGGATGGAATATTGGTTGGGATGGAGATTGGACATCCGATGGAACTTCATTTAGTTTTACACAACCATATCCAGATTTTGATATTGAAGATATTAGTAGTTATGCGGCTAAAAAAGGGGTGAGATTAATTGGGCATCATGAAACTGCTGGTGCTGCAACTCATTATGAAATTCAGTTGGAAGATGCTTTTGAATTGTATCAAAAAAATGGAGTAAATGCAGTAAAAACAGGTTATGTAAATAAATTTTTAGACAAAAAAGAATGGCATGATAGTCAATTTGGTGTACGTCATTATAGAAAAGTAATTGAAACCGCAGCAAAATATCAAATCATGATTGACAATCATGAACCTGTAAAAGGAACAGGTTTACAACGTACGTATCCAAATTTAATGACACAAGAAGGCGCAAGAGGTCAAGAATATAACGCTTGGTCTAAAGATGGAGGAAATCCACCAGAACACACTACTATATTACCTTTTACACGTATGCTTTCTGGTCCAATGGATTTTACTCCAGGAAACTTTGGATTTGATTATAAATCTGTTCAAGGAGCAAAAGTACAAACTACGGTTGCTAAACAATTAGCCTTATATGTAGTGCTTTTTAGTCCCTTGCAAATGGCGTCCGATTTACCTGAAAACTATGTTGATAAACCAGCTTTTAAATTTATTAAGGATGTACCTACAATTTGGTCAGAGACAAAAGTTATAGATGCAAAAATTGGAGAGTATGTTGTAATTGCGCGTAAAGATTGGAAAGAAAAAAACTGGTATTTGGGAGCAATTACAAATAGTGATAGTCGCAATTTAGAAATATCCTTTTCGTTTTTAGATCCCACTAAAAAATATACTGCAGAAATTTATACAGATGGGCAAGATGCAAATTATAAAACCAATCCATATCCTGTAGCTATTTCATCACAAATTATAAATAGCAAGTCTAATTTAAACTTGAGCCTTGCTGCTGGTGGTGGAACAGCAATTAAAATTAGTTTAATTGAATAATTAATTTACTTTATTTCATTAAGTTGATAAAATCCCATAAACTATATCTTTATGGGTTTTTTGTTTTTAGAAATAGTAGTTAGTAGGAATAAAATTAGAAATGCGACAATTTAATTTTCTAGAATTTTTGAATTCATCAAAAAGTATAATTATTTTTATTCCTTAGTACTAACGGTCTTATTTTCTAATGAATATTAAAAAGGATACTTAAATACTTAAGTAACAAATCCTTTTAAAGGTAAAATCTAATTACAAAGAGGTAATAATAAAAAACAACTAAAATGTTTTTTGTAAAATAATAATCACAGAGTCCTATTAATTTTTTAAAAATAGGTTATTTAATTTTTTATGGTATAATCAAAGAATATGGTGGCGTAAGCTTCAGAAGAACCAATACTTTCTACTTCGAATTCTAACTCATCATTTATGTAAATTTGAGCTTTTAAACTATAAGGTAAACCATTATTCCTATACGCATTTCCTACAATTTCACTGTAGCTATAGTCTGGAAGTGAAATAGTTATGGGTTCTTGATTTCCATTAGCGTCATACGTAAATTGTCTTGGTCCATATAAATCTTCATTTGTGTCAAAATCATGATATGAAACTATTATTTCATCAAAATCTGGTGCATCGGTAGTTATAATAATTTCTACATTTTTAGGAACAATTGGAGTAATTTCTACTTCGGAAGTACTAGTAGTAGAACAAGAAATGGTAACTAATAGGATAAGTATAGTGAGTATTTTTTTCATAATATTATATTTGTAAAAATTATTTACACAAATTTAGTGAAATTAGAATTTCTTAAAGAACTTTCAACCAGAAATACCCTTTTAATTACAATTAACACAAGATATACAAGCTATGAAGCCATTTCATTTTAAGGAGTTTACAGTTCATCAAGATAAAACAGCGATGAAAATTGGTACTGATGGTGTTTTATTAGGCGCTTGGAGTTCTGTAGATGAATATCCAGATACCATTTTAGATGTTGGCACAGGTACTGGTGTAATTGCTTTAATGTTGGCTCAGCGTTCTGATGCCTTGACTGTGGATGCTGTTGAGGTTGATGAAAATGCTTATGAGCAATCTGTAGAAAATTTTGAACAATCTGATTGGGGAGATCGCTTGTATTGTTACAATGCTAGTTTTCAGGAATTTGCTGATGAAATTGCAGACGAAGAAGAAACCTACGATTTAATTGTTTCTAATCCGCCTTTTTATTCTGATGATTATGAAACTGAAGACGTTGCAAGAAATAAAGCACGTTTTACAAGTTCGTTGTCGTTTGAAGAATTAGTTATTGGAGTTGTAAAGATTCTTTCTTCGGATGGTAAATTTGCAACCATTATCCCTTTTAAGGAGGAAGAAAATTTTGTGAATTTAGTAAAATCAAAAGGATTATTTTTAAATAAAGTATGTCATGTTCAAGGCAAACCAACATCAGAAATAAAAAGAAGTTTAATGGAGTTTTCTTTTCATCCATCAGAAATAAAAAAAGAACATTTAATTATTGAAATTGAACGTCACCAATATACAGAAGCTTATATAAATTTAACCAAAGACTTTTATCTAAAAATGTAATTCTAGTTTATTCTTTTGATGAACGAAGCAATTTTTTATGAATAATAAAATTACTTCGTCTCTCGTAATTACATCAACTTATCCTGTTACATGATTAGGATTGTAACCTAAATATTCCACTTCTCTTTCTGTAAATTTAATGCCGTATTTTTCTAATTCTTTCAAAATAGGTTCATATACTTCTTTAGATATTGGCAATTGCACTCCGGGAGTTTTTATTTCTCCTTTTAAAATTTTTAAGGCGGCAATAGCAACCGGTAAACCTACAGTTTTTGCCATGGCAGTATACGTTTGATTTTCGCCTAAAACCACCAAACTACTCTCAATTTGATGTTTTTCTCCAGCCAATTCATAACCAAACAAATGTTGCATTACAATCATGTCTTTATCTTCTTCTTTTAAAGTCCAAGAATCTTGTAATATTTTTTGAAGCATTTGAGCAGGAGTAGCATTTTTTAAGTTTATTTTTTTCTTCGGATTAAAAATATCTAATTCTACCAATTTTTCCCACATTACATCATCCTGATCAATTTTTAGATAGGAGCGAAGTTTTAATTCAACAGAATCTGATGGAGAGTAAGCTAAAAATAAATTCACAAAATCGCGATAACTCATGTTTTCAGAATCTTCAATTGTATAAGAATCATCGGTCATTCCTAATTGAACAAAAATATTCCAAGCTCTAGAAAAACCGACCTTTCTAATGGTTCCTCTGTACATTGTAGGGATGTTGTCTAAACCGTAAACACTTCTATATTTTAAAGAATCTCTGTTTGCATAGGCTTCAAATTTTCCTTGATCAGTAATAGTTAAAAACTCGGTTCTTCTAAATAATTTATGATACGGAATGTATTTATACGTGCCTTCTTGAATAAACATTGCAGCGCCACCTTGTCCCGCCAAAACAACATTTCTAGGATTCCATGTAAATTTATAATTCCATAAATTAGTATCACTTTCTGGAGCAACTAAACCACCACAAAAGGACTCAAACAATAACATTTTTGCTTTTTGTTCTTTAATTTTATCAATAATTTGCATGGCACTCATGTGGTCTAAACCAGGATCTAAACCAATTTCATTCATAAAAACAAGCCCCTTCTCTTTTACCGCAGTATCTAACTCTTTCATTTCTTCGGATATGTAAGAAGCGGTAACCATGTGTTTTTCAAATTTCACACAATCTTTTGCAACTTCAATATGCAAATGTGCAGGTAACATAGAAATTACAATATCTGATTTTTGGATTTCTTTTTCACGCTGATTTTTATCAAAAATATCTAAAGAGATGGCTTTGGCATTTTTATGATTATTTATTAATTTTAAGGCATTGCTTGTAGAAATATCACCAATTGTTAATCGTAAATTTTCATCAGCAGATGTAGCTAATAAATATTTAATTAAAGAAGAACTAGATTTACCGGCACCAATGATCAATATGTTTTTCATAAAAATTGTTTTTTATTTCCCACGAATATATTAATTTTAGTTACAAATTAAACAAATAATAATATATTTGTTTAAAATTAAACAGTATTTAAAGTGCTTTGAGATAATATACTTTTTAATGTATTTAATTTGTTGTAGATTTAAAAACCAATTATTAAAAATTAGGAGTAATGAAAGTTTTAGATGAAGTTTTAAAGGGCTTAATGGATCGTTACAAAGAACGAGTTCCTGATGTATCAAAAATTACAAATGCTTTAATTGCAAATCATTTAATTGCAAATCAGGAAGATATTGAGAATGATCATATTGCATTTCGTACAATGGGAGTTTCTAATTTAGGTATTGCTTCTTTTGAAAAAATATTTTTACACTTTGGTTATACTGCAGAAGATAGTTACCTCTTTGAAAAAAAGAAACTAAATGCACGTTGGTATAAGCCACCAAATAATAAATATCCAAGAATTTTTATTAGTGAACTTAATGTTTCAAGTTTTTCAGAAAATATTCAAAATATTATTAAATCGTATACGAATGAAGTAATTTCTGATCCTGTTGATGCTCTGGATTTAAATAAATCTAATGAAATAGATGCGTACTTACATGCTGCTTTATGGCGAGTACCAACTTGGGAGGATTACTGCACATTAAAGGAAGAAAGTGAATATGCAGCTTGGGTTATTTACAATAGATATTACTTAAATCATTATACAATTACTGTTAATGGATTGCCAGAAGGATACAATTCATTAGTTCAGTTTAATACGTTTGTGAATAGTATTGGTGTACAATTAAGTGATGCTGGTGGTTTTATAAAAACAAGTAGTGATGGTTTACTTTTGCAAAGTTCTACAATTTCACAAGTATGTGAAGCTACATTTGCCGATGGAGACAAACATCCAATAGCCGGAAGTTATGTAGAATTTGCAGAAAGAAAAATACTACCAGAATTTAAAAACCTACCACTAAAAGAAATTAAAAGAGAGCATAGAAGAGAAGGTTTTGAAGCCTCTAACGCAGACAAAATTTTTGAAAGCACATTTTCTAGTCAAGTAGATAGAAAAAAATAAAAACTACTATTTTATCAAAGTAAATTTTTGAAGATTATTAATTTTTTCTATTTCTATAATCTTCAAAAACTTATTTTGAAATCTATTTTATGTAAATTTATAAATAAAACGAATGTTTAAAAATTTAATTATTACCTGTTTTTTAGGAATGTTGGCTATTATTTTAGGAGCTTTTGGTGCACATGCATTAAAAGAAACGCTAACATCAGATCAATTATTAAGCTTTGAAACTGCTGTTCGATATCAAATGGTTCATGTAATTGTGTTATTGTTTGTAAATACTTTTGAGGGATTTTCAATCAAACAAAAAAACAGCATTAGTTACATTTTCTTCTTAGGAATTTTGTTTTTCTCAGGATCAATTTACCTAATTCAGTTAACTTCAATAACAGCAAAATCAATCTGGTTTATAACACCTTTAGGAGGTTTGTTTTTTGTAATTGGATGGTTTTCAATGATTACGATATTCGTAAAGAAAGTTAGCAAATCGGTAAAATAATAATATTTATCTTCGAAATGCGCGCTTGTTTTAAAATATTGCTTAATTTTGTATAATAATTAACTACAAAATAAATTGAAATGATAGATACAAATACGAAATCGATTTCGTTAAATAGTCTAGGAATCAAAAATGCAACAATTCGTTATCAGTTAACATCTAACGAATTACACAATGAAACCATCAAAAAAGAACAAGGAGTAGCATCTTCATTAGGGGCAATAGCCGTTAATACAGGTGAATTTACAGGGCGTTCTCCTTTAGATAGGTTTATTGTAAAAGATGAAATTACAAAGGATGAAGTTTGGTGGAGTAAAATAAACTTACCCTTTGAGGCAGATAAATTTGATAAACTCTACGATAAGGTAGTTAATTATTTATCAGAAAAAGAAATTTTTGTTAGAGATAGTTACGCTTGTGCGGATAAAGATTATAAATTAAATATTAGGGTTGTAACCGAATATCCTTGGAGCAATATGTTTGCGTACAATATGTTCTTAAGACCAACGGAAGAAGAGTTAAAAAACTTTTCGCCAGAATGGACTGTAATTAATGCGCCAGGTTTTATGGCAAATCCTGAAATCGATGGAACTCGTCAACATAATTTTGCAATTTTAAACTTTACTAGAAAAATTGCGCTAATTGGCGGAACAGGTTATACAGGAGAAATTAAAAAAGGAATTTTTTCTGCGCTTAATTTTATACTTCCAGTTTATAAAAACACTTTGCCAATGCATTGCTCTGCAAATGTTGGTAAAGATGGTGATACAGCTATTTTCTTCGGATTATCGGGAACCGGAAAAACAACACTTTCTACCGATCCAAATAGAAGTTTAATTGGTGATGACGAACATGGCTGGACAGAAGAAAATACTGTTTTTAATTTTGAAGGTGGATGTTATGCAAAAGTGATTAATTTATCAGCAGAACAAGAACCAGAAATTTTTGCAGCTATTAAAAAAGGTGCTATCCTAGAAAATGTGGTGATGGATGCAAATGGAGTTGTAGATTTTGCAGACACATCTTTTACGCCAAATACAAGAGTTAGTTATCCTATTTATCATATTGATAATATTCAAGAACCATCCATAGGAAAAAATCCTAAAAATATTTTCTTTTTAACTGCAGATGCTTTTGGCGTTTTGCCTCCAATATCTAAGTTAACACCGGCGCAAGCTGCGTATCATTTTATATCTGGTTATACAGCAAAAGTAGCAGGAACAGAAGCAGGTGTTACAGAACCTGTACCTAGTTTTTCAGCATGTTTTGGTGCGCCATTTATGCCTTTACACCCAACAAGATACGCAGAAATGTTAAGCAAAAAAATGAAAGATGCGGGTGTGCATGTTTGGTTAGTTAACACGGGTTGGTCTGGCGGTAAATATGGTATTGGTAGAAGAATGCCACTTAAATATACCAGAGCAATGATTACGGCTGTTTTAAATGGGAATTTAGGTGATTATACGTATGAGGATTATCATATACATTCTGTTTTTGGAGTGGCACAACCAAGAACTTGTCCTGGCGTTCCAACCGAATTATTAAGTCCGAGATCTACTTGGAATAATGATGAAGAGTACTATAAAACAGCGTTTCAATTATCAAATGCTTTTAGAATAAATTTTAAACAATTTGAAGAATTTGCTAACGAAGAAATCCGTAGAGGAGGTCCTCAACGTTATGCACTTTAAAAATAGTTCTAATTGTAAAAAGCATCCAAATTTTGGGTGCTTTTTTTATGAAATAAGAATAATTTATTTTGATAAGATTTTTATAAGTTAAAGATGTCTGATCACTTATGTTGTTTTTTCTGATTTGAGATTGTAAAATAAATCCATAAAAATTTTAATGTATTATAATTAAGTCTTAAAATTACATTCATTTAAGAAGTAATGTATGATAAAAACGGATGTCTGTATCGTTGGCTCTGGTCCAGCAGGCGCTAGCACATCTTTAATGCTGTCTAAACTTAAAATTAAGCATTATATAGTTGATAAAGCAACTTTTCCGCGGGATAAAACTTGTGGAGACGGTTTAATTCTTCATACATATAAATCATTACGTATTTTAGGATTGTTTGATGCGTTTGTGGCAAATCCAAAGTTTATTCATAGTAATAAGATTAATTTACATATTAAAAATAACTTAAAGCTTCAATTTAAAGAAAAGGAAGATAGAAATAGGGTGATTTCTTATGGAAAACGAATTGATTTTGATTATTTTTTAGTCAATGAATTATCTAAAGAATATGCAACTTGTGAATTTGGAAGTGGTGTTAAAAGCCTAGAAGAAACATCCGAAGGAATTATTGTAACACTAAAAAACGGCAAACAAATACTTGCCAAAATTGTTGTTGGTGCAGACGGAATACAATCAACCGTTTCTAAAAAATTAACAGGATTTATTCCTGATAAAAAAAAGATGTCAACCTTTATTAGTGCCTATTTTAATAATGTTAAAATGCCACTTAAAAATGAAGCAGAAATACGTTTGCATTATAACAAAATGCCTTTGTTTTTCTATGTGTTTCCTTTACCTAATAATGAGGTTAATGTAACTTTAGGTGGAAATACTCAAAAGATAATAGACAATAACATCAATCTAAAAGATGAAATTGAAGCTTTTATTAAAAATCATCCAAAAGTTGCTCCTAAATTTATGGATGCTAAACAAATAAGTGTATGGCGAGGTTGGGGAATTCCGTATCATTTTAGCAAACAAAAAGTATGCGGAAATAGGTTCTTCTTGGTTGGTGATGCAGCAGGATTGGCAAATTCTTTTTACAAAGAAGGAGTAGGAACAGGAATGATGTCTGGAATTATTTGCGCTAAGAAGATTGCAACTTGTTTAAATGAAAATAATTTTTCTGATGCGTTTATGTCATCCTATAAAAAAGAGTTAGATAAAGAGTTTGGTAAATTATTAAGATTTAGTGAGTTTGCTTTAAAAGTAGCTAGGTTTAAAGCGATTTTTGCTGGAGTTGTAAAAATTAGCAAAAATATTGTTGAGAAAAGAGCTTTTAGTATCATCAGAAAAAGAAGTTATTAAAACGCAAAAAAAGCACCCAAAATTTGGATGCTTTTTTATGTAAATAAACTTTCTTTAGTTAAAGAACTATTGATCTGATTTTAAAACATCTTGAGAAACTATTTTTTGAGCTTCTTTTGCTTTGCTTTCAACTTCAGCAGCAGTTCCTTTAATTTGTTGTACTTCTTTAGTAGCTTCACCATTAACTACTTTTGTAGTAGTAATTGTAGCTATAGAGGCATTTTGAGAAGTTTGTGTAATTTCTACTTTTACGTTTTGTTTGGTTTCATTATAAGTAGACACAGCAGTGCTATTTAAAGCAATACTTGGTGCAATTACCAAAGCAACAACAGACATTAATTTTAAAAGAATGTTTAAAGAAGGTCCAGAAGTATCTTTAAAAGGATCTCCAACAGTATCTCCTACAACAGCAGCTTTGTGAGCATCCGTTCCTTTTTTACCTTGTTCTTCAATAGTTTTTTTAGCGTTATCCCAAGCACCACCAGCGTTAGATTGGAAGATAGCCATTAAAACACCACAAGTTGTAACCCCTGCTAATAAACCTCCTAACATTTCTGCGCCACCAATAAAACCAACAGCTACAGGAACAACAATTGCTAATAATCCTGGTAAAACCATTTCTCTAATAGATGCTTTTGTAGAAATATCAATACATTTTCCGTAATCAGCAACACCATCAGCAGCATCAAAAATAGCTCTATCTTCTTTCGAAGCTTTTGTCATATCAGAATCATACTTACGCATTACAGTTAAAGCAGCTTTTAATTCAGGAATATCTCTAAATTGACGACGAACTTCTTCAATCATTGCCATTGCAGCTCTACCAACAGCATTCATAGATAAAGCAGAAAATACAAAAGGTAACATTCCACCTACTAATAAACCAGCCATAATTTGAGGTTGAGAAACATCAATAGCAATTACATTAGCCGTTTTCATAAAAGCAGCAAATAAAGCTAAAGCAGTTAACGCTGCAGAAGCAATTGCAAAACCTTTACCAACAGCTGCAGTAGTATTACCAACAGCATCTAATTTATCTGTACGTTCACGAACTTCTTTAGGTAATTCTGCCATTTCTGCAATACCACCGGCATTATCACAAATAGGTCCGTAAGCATCTACTGCTAATTGAATACCAGTATTTGCTAACATACCAACAGCAGCGATAGCGATTCCATATAATCCTGCAAAATGATGAGATACCATAATTGCAGCAGCAATTAAAAGAATAGGAATCATTGTAGACATCATACCAACACCTAAACCAGCAATAATGTTTGTAGCAGCACCAGTTTCTGATTGCTCAACAATAGACATTACAGGTTTTTTTCCTGTAGCTGTATAGTATTCAGTAATTTTACCAACACCTAAACCAGCTACTAAACCAGCGATTGTTGCCCAAAATACACCCATTGATGTGTAATCTATTCCATCAACAGAATAGGATTCAGGAATTAATGCATTTATAATAAAATAAGAGGCAATCACCATTAAACCAGCAGAACCAAATTCACCAATATTTAAGGCAGTTTGCGGATTTCCACCATCTTTAACTTTTACGAAGAATGTACCTAGAATAGACATTAAAATACCAACAGCTCCTAAAACTAAAGGTAAATAAACAGCACCTAAACCATCAAAGCTTGGAGTTATAATAAAAGCTCCTAATACCATTGTACCTATAATTGAACCTACATAAGATTCAAATAAATCTGCTCCCATACCGGCAACATCACCAACATTATCACCAACATTATCTGCAATAGTTGCAGGGTTTAAAGGATGATCTTCAGGAATTCCTGCTTCTACTTTACCAACTAAATCTGCACCAACATCGGCAGCTTTAGTATAAATACCTCCACCAACACGTGCAAACAATGCAATAGAGGATGCTCCTAAAGAAAACCCAGAAAGTACATTTAATACCATTGATAAGTTTTCTGCTCCAGGCCACATTATTTGGTATATAATAAATAGACCACTTAAGCCTAATATACCTAAACCTACAACACCTAAGCCCATTACTGCACCACCGGCAAAAGCAACTTCTAATGCTCTTCCTAAAGATTCTTTAGCAGCTTGTGTAGTTCTAACATTTGCTTTAGTAGCTACTTTCATTCCAATAAATCCTGCTAAAGCAGAACAGATTGCTCCTATTATAAAGGATCCAGCAACCATTCCGTTAGAGCCAACTTCTGCATTTCCTTTAAAGAATAAAAGAATTGCTACAGCAATTACAAAAATTGCTAAAACTTTGTACTCTGCTTTTAAGAAAGCCATTGCTCCATCTGCAATGTTTTTTGCAATACGTGACATCTTTTCATCACCAACTTCTTGTTTAGAAACCCAACCGCTTTTTAAAAAAACGAAGATTAAAGCTACCACCCCAAAAAGTGGTAGAAATTTTACTAATAATTCCATATTTATTGATTTTAATTTATTTTATTTTTGACGGGCTAAAGTAATAAAAAAACATATAACAAAAAAAGCCACCCTAAATTAAGGATAGCTCATTTTTTGAACATTATTTTATTAATTTCATAATTTAGATTGTGAAAGTTCTCTTTTTCTTGTGTTCACTATTATCATAACGTTCTACACATTCATGATAAATTTTAATAGCAGCAGCTGCATCTCCCCAACCTCCAGTATCAACTTTTTTCTTTTCTAAGTCTTTATAAACTTGAAAAAAGTGTTCAATTTCTTTTAATCTGTGTGGATTTAAATCTGCAATATCTGATTTGTTACTCCAAATTGGATCTGAAACAGGTACACAAATAATCTTTTCATCTGGTCCTTTTTCATCTGTCATGTAGAATACTCCAATTGGTCTAACTTCCATAACTACCATTGGATATGTTGGTTGGTGTCCTAAAACAAGTACGTCTAAAGGATCTGAATCTAGTGCCAAAGTTTCTGGAATAAATCCATAATCACCTGGGTACATCATTGAAGAAAATAACATTCTGTCAAAACGGATTTTGTGAAGTGTAAAATCGTATTCGTATTTATTTCTACTTCCCTTAGGAATTTCTATTAAAACGTCAAATGTTAGTTTTTTTACTGGTTCTTTGCTCATAATTTAATTTGTTTTCGTTGAATTGAAAACAAAAATAGGCATAAATTAAAGTTTAATTTAGGTTTTGAGCTATAATTTACGCAATGGTTTTCGGTTGTAATTGTGTGCATGAATAAACTAGAAAATAAAAATCCTAATCGATCTATATCAAAAAGGATTTTTTAATCAGTTAGCTGCATATTTGTTTTTTATCATATTAATAAAAAACACAACCAATATTTGCTAAATCAGCGAAAAACAGAAATAACGAATGTACTCAGAATAACTAGTAATTTTTTTTATTGAAGTAAATTTACCATGAAAGTTCCTCGGTTTGTTTAGTTATATTCTTTTGTAGACGATCACTTCATTTAAAAACTAAAATTTACTCCTGCTGTTATACCAAATTTTCTTGCATTTGCATTTTCTAAATAGTTTCCTCGATAATTAAAATCTACTCTAAGTAACTTAAAAATATTTCCAACTCCTACACTATATTCGTAGTAAGGTTTTGATGAAGGAGCAATAAGTGGAATTTCTACACTATTTCCTGTTGTACTTAACAACCTGTTTTCTTCGGATAATTGTCCCCAAAAGGCTTTAAAACCTATGATAGTTCTTAATTTAGTCTTTTTTAACAACGGAATTCTAGAAAAAATTCGACCATTAAAATTATGTTCTAAATGCAGAGATGAGTATGTGTCTGTTGCAAATTCATAGAAATCTAACAAATTAAAAGTATTATCAAATGTAAAATAAGTTTGATTTCCTGGTGCAATATGTAATAATGCTAGCGGAACTTCTCCAAAAGTTTTACCTGTTTCTAATGAGGTAGTTAGTCTTCCTAAACTACCAATTTGCCATAAGTTATAAAATGAAAATTGAACTTTAGTATACTCAAAATCACTATTTAAAAAACCGTCAATTCCTTTACTTACTTGCATAAAATATTTAGTGTAGTAGTAATTAGAAACTTCTCTTTTAACACCAAAGCCAGTCATTTTTCTTTTTGGATAATATCCTATAGAAAATTGCGATTCAAACTGATTTATAGTTGAAGAAATCCCTGTAGATGATTCAGTATTATTATAATCTAAACTAAAAGTTTCTGATGCAGAGCTTAATGTTTTGTAATTTGCAGAAAGCTTAAATTCTAAATTTTTAAAAGGTTCTATTTCTGCGGTAACGTTTGTTAAATTGATATTTGTAAGTTTATCATTTGTGCCAGTACTTATTAACGAAGAAGAGCCGTTACTTCTACCTAAAACATCTGTAGAAGCTGTAAGAGTTGCACCTATTTGTTCAATATCATTTCTATTACCTGCAGATAAAATAAATCTGTTTTTTTGATTGATAAGCCATTTGGCTTGGTATCCATATTTAAATTGTTCGTCTTTTAAGCCATAAGCTGTGTAAGCTTCTAATCTAAAAAGGTCGTTAATTGTTTTAAAAGTTCTACCACCAACACGAATTCTTAATCCTTCTACATCGTTAAAACCAAAAGTAGAAAATATGGGTCCATAATCTAAATTTAATTTTTCAATTTGAAAATAGCCAGACGATAAAGTTTCTACGCCTTTAGAGAAATTTTTAAACTTTTTAACGGTCTTTAAGGTGTCAAGTAATTTGTAAACTCCTTTTTCGTCTTCATTTAAGGCTTCGAGTCTATTAGAGTCCCAAAATTCTTTTGGTCTGGTGTAAATTGTATCAGAAAAAGCAGTGTATTTGTTTTTATTGAAAAAGTTTTTTTGAGTGATGGGTTTGTTAAATTCGTAATCTTTATAAATGGTAGTTCTTTTACCATAAACGCCTCTTGATTCTTCTTTTTTATTGAGTGCAAAATCAGATAGAAAATAATCTCTTTTTAAAACAAAAATAGAATCGTTAAGTATGTCAAACTCTTGATCTATATAGATATCTTTTACCCAATTAATGTTAGCATTTTTAGGAACCTGCATGTTAATATTCTTAATTGCATAGGTGCTATCATTTACCCAGAAATTTCCTTTAAAAGTTAACTCATTATTTCTTCTTGGATAATAGATAATGTTATAGCACCATTTTTTACCAATAAAAGCGCTATCTGCTAGTACATAATTGTAATTATTTATACCAGTTTTAGACAACGGACTTACAAAGCTTTTGTCAAAAAATTTTAAGTAATTATCGTAAATATTGTATTCTGGATATAGGTTTTCTATATAATCGGTTAATTCTTGATTATTCTTAAATCCCGAATTCTGATTTGCAATAACTACTTCTTTACTTTTTTGTTGGATGTTGTCACCATAAACTTCAAAAAGAGTTTCGTTTAAAAAAATAGGTAAATAAGATTTACCAGTTAAACTTGAAGTGTCTATATCCTTAAAAATAAATTCTAATCCTTTAAAGATTTTTTTGTTTTTTAACTCATCATCTACCGTATTTAGGTCAAATTCTATTTTTTGATATTTTTTAAATTTGTAATGGTTAAAATGGCTGAGTCCGTTTTTACGTTTCTGTGCCCATATTTTTCTAAGAATATCTATGGCAGGATTGTTTTTTTTAGGTTGTTTACCAGATACAATAAATATACTTTTTAAAGATTCTTGTACTTCTTCTAATTCAATTTTTAAGTTGTAGGAAATCCTTTTTTCTAATTTAAAAAGTAATGTTTTGAAGCCGATAGATGAAATTTCTATTTCTTTCCAAAGTTTATCAGACTCTATATAGAATTTTCCATCTTCTCCACTAACCACTCCTTCAGTTGAGTTTTTAAATTGAATACTACAATATGGAATTGGCTCATTATTTTGATCAGTAATAACCCCACTAACTTTTGTTTGGGCAAATAACGTAATTGAAAACGAGAAAAATAGGATATAAATTAAGGGTAAATATAATTTCATGATTAAGAATACTTCTTTTTTGTTTTGATGAATTAAATAACGGTTGGGTTACATAATTATTCTTTCTGTCGAATATTAATTAATTACTTACTGTATAAGTTTAAATTTTATAAATAAATGTCAGATTATTTGAAACCTCTTAAGTTTAGTTGATTTGGAGCTTTTGTTTTTCTAAACGTTAAGCAAAAAAAAAGACTATTAAATATTTATTAGCCCTTTTTTGTATTCTAAAATGGATAAAATTATTTTTTATACATTACTTCTTTTACTGCTTTAATTACATCCGTATGGTTAGGAATCCAAGTCTCAAATAAAACAGGAGAATATGGAGCAGGTGTATCTGCTGTAGTTATTCTTTTGATAGGTGCATCTAAAAAGTCGAATGCTTCTTCTTGAACTCTATAAGTAATCTCTGTTGAAACACTTGCAAAAGGCCACGCTTCTTCTAAAATTACTAATCTATTTGTTTTTTTAACAGATTTAATGATTGCTGCATGATCCATAGGTCTTACAGTTCTTAAATCTATAATTTCTACCGAAATATTTTCTTTAGCTAATTCTTCTGCAGCTTTGTATGCTTCCTTAATAATTTTTCCAAAAGAAACAATAGTTACATCAGTTCCTTCTCTTTTTATTTCAGCAACTCCAATAGGAATAATGTATTCTCCTTCTGGAATTTCCATTTTATCTCCATACATCTGTTCAGATTCCATGAAAATAACCGGATCATCATCTCTAATTGCAGCTTTTAATAAACCTTTTGCATCATAAGGATTAGAAGGTACAATTACTTTTAAACCTGGCGTGTTTGCAAACCAGTTTTCAAAAGCTTGAGAGTGTGTTGCTCCTAATTGACCAGCAGAACCTGTAGGTCCTCTAAAAACAATAGGGCAATTGAATTGACCACCAGACATTTGTCTAATTTTTGCTGCATTGTTTATAATTTGATCAATACCAACTAAAGAGAAGTTAAAGGTCATGTATTCTACAATAGGTCTGTTGCCATTCATAGCAGAACCAATTGCAATACCTGCAAAACCTAGCTCTGCAATAGGAGTGTCAATAACTCTTTTTGCGCCGAACTCATCTAGCATTCCTTTACTGGCTTTGTAAGCACCATTGTATTCGGCAACTTCTTCTCCCATTAAATAAACGCTTTCATCTCTACGCATTTCTTCGCTCATTGCTTCGCAAATTGCTTCTCTGAATTGAACTGTTTTCATTTTTCTTAAATAGTTGTTTATGATAAAAAAACAAAAGTAAGAAATTTGAAGTAATCAAAAGACTACTTTATTCCATAAATTAAAACATTTTTAATATTATTATTTCTATTTAAATCAAAGAGAATTCTTTAATGTTAAAAAAAGAGTTTTTTTTGATCAATAAAGTTGGAATTTGGTATGTATTTTGATTCTCATCGTTGACTAAAGTATGGGCTAACTAGTTTATATTTGTTTTTGTAAAATAAAAAATAATCTTCTTAAAAATAACCAATCAAAATTAAATTTAAAATCATGAACATTCAACGCTTCTATTTCCTTGTTACCATTAATTTATTAATGATTTTTAACATAAATTCTCAAGAACCTTTATCAGAAGGTACTAAAAATGATTGCGACAATTGTAAAGTTAAACCAGGAGATTTATCTAAATTTAGCGATGCTTTAAAAGACTCTAAAATACATTATTACACAAATTCTGGTACACTAAAATTAGATTTAAAAAAGGCGCAAGAGATTTGTGATGTAAACTATTTTGCAGCTTGTGATGGTTTAATGGTATTAACTTCAACAGGGAAAAAGAATGATAGAACAGAGATAAGACAAAATAAAAACCTAAGTTTAAATAAATATAGTGCAATGGATTTCTCTGCAGTTATAGAGAATGCACCAACATCAAATCCAAAAAAAGGAGTAACAATTGGGCAAATTCATAATGATGCAGAGGGTGTAAAAAGACCGCTTTTAAGAGTAGAGATTGCTGGTGGAAATGCAGTTAGAGTGGTTGTTACAGATAGCTACCTTAAAGGTGAAGGCGATACCGATAATGATTTTTTTACTTCATTTAAAAATAAAGATCAAATAGATTGTAAAATTGAGATTAACGGTGCAAATAATAAAATCTCTGTAACTGTTAAAAATGTTACTACAAGTAAAAGTGAAACAAAATCATATACTGTTAGTAAATTATGGCTAGAAAAGGATGGTGAGTTTTATTTTAAAGCTGGTGCCTATACACAAGTGGATGGACCAAAAACAAAAGTAAGTTATAGTAAGTTTCAGTTTTTGTATTAATCTTATTTAGTCTTTTTTAGAGTTGTAAGTAAAAATAGAATTATTTACTAAATCGTTTTCGAAAGTGTTAAATTTTTTAAAAAATACTATGCATGCATAGTATTTTTTAAAAAAAAAGTGTAATTTCGTCGCAGAATAATTCATTAAAAAACAAAATGTATGAAAATATTGGTATGTATTAGTCACGTTCCTGATACCACTTCTAAAATTAATTTTACAGAAAATGATACAAAGTTTGATATAAACGGAGTTCAGTTTGTAATTAATCCTTATGATGAATTTAGTCTTACAAGAGCAATGTGGTTTAAAGAAAATCAAGGAGCAAGTGTAACGGTTGTAAACGTAGGAAATGCTTCTACAGAGCCAACTTTACGTAAAGCTTTAGCTATTGGTGCAGACGATGCGGTTCGTGTAAATATGGAAGCTACAGATGGTTTGTCGGTTGCTAAACAATTGGCAGAAGTTGTAAAAAACGGTGGTTATGATTTAGTTTTAGCGGGTAGAGAATCTATAGATTACAATGGAGGAATGGTTCCTGGGATGTTAGCTTCTTTACTAGATTTTAATTTTGTTAATGGCTGTGTAGGAATGGAAATTGAAGGTTCATCAGTAAAATTAACTAGAGAAATTGATGGTGGAAATGAATCTTTAAGTACTACTTTACCTTTAGTTGTTGCGGGTCAAAAAGGAATTGTTGAAGAAAAAGATTTGCGTATACCAAATATGCGTGGAATTATGATGGCGCGTAAAAAACCTTTAAATGTAGTTGAGCCTGTTGCAGATGAAAGTGCAACATCAATAGAATCATTTTCAAAACCAGCACCAAAAGGAACCGTTAAGTTAATAGATGCAGATAATATTGATGAGTTAATTAACTTGTTACATAACGAGGCTAAAGTAATTTAATACCTGCAATTGTTTAAAAGTTAATTGTGTAAACAGTAGACTTGCTAAACAAATAATTAATAAAAAAATAATTTTGTTAGTATAGTATTTCTAAAAACTAATTACTAACAACTAAAAACTTAAGATATATGTCAGTTTTAGTTTTCGCAGATTCAGCAGAAGGAAAATTCAAAAAGAGCGCTTTTGAAGTGGTTTCTTATGGAAAAAAAGTTGCAGAACAATTAGGAAGCAATTTAGTTGTATTAACAATTAATGCTAGTAAAAATGAAGATTTATATGTTTACGGAGCCGAAAAAGTAGTTTCAGTTTCTAACGATGCTGTACAAACTTTTAATGCTAAAGCATATGCATCAATTATAAAACAAGTTGCAGATGTACAAGGCTCATCTGTTGTAATTTTAGATTCTAGTATAGATGGCTTATTTGTTGCGCCAATGGTTGCAGTAGCTTTAAATGCAGGGTATGCATCTAATGTTGTTGCTTTGCCAAGTGCTACGAGTCCGTTTACAGTAAAAAGAAAAGCGTTTTCTAGTAAAGCATTTTCAAATACGGTAATTTCTTCGGATAAAAAAGTAATCGGAGTTTCTAAAAATGCATACGGAATTCATGAAAATGCGGTTTCTGGAACTACAGAAACTTTTGATGCTGTAATTTCTGAAGCAGATCTAAGAATAAAATCAGAAAAAATAGAAAAAATTTCAGGAAAAGTAACAATCGCTGATGCAGATATTGTTGTTTCTGCAGGAAGAGGTTTAAAAGGACCAGAAAATTGGGGAATGATAGAGGAGTTAGCAGATGTTTTAGGTGCTGCAACGGCTTGTTCTAAACCCGTTTCAGATTTGGGTTGGAGACCTCATGGAGAACATGTTGGGCAAACAGGAAAACCTGTTGCATCAAACTTATATATTGCCATCGGAATTTCTGGAGCAATTCAACATTTAGCAGGAATTAATGCATCAAAAGTAAAATTAGTTATCAACACAGATCCAGAAGCACCTTTCTTTAAAGCTGCAGATTATGGAATTATTGGTGACGCTTTTGAGGTAGTTCCTAAATTAATAGAGAAGCTAAAAGCTTTTAAGCAAGCTTAATTCAAATATTCAAACAATGTTTCTAAAACCTACTTAGTTTAACTTTGTAGGTTTTTACTTTTAATAAAAACTATAGAAATAAAAGTTATCAATCTATTATTTTTATTAAATTGTGCCCACTAAAAAAGTTGAATCTAACCTTGTTTTTTTAGTTAGAAACTTTTTTATATTTTAATAAACATATGAGTTTAATATTACTTACTATAAAGGGAATTTCTTACAGTCAAACTCAAAGCGGTGCGTATGCATTGGTTTTAAGTGAGATGGGAGGAACAAGAACCTTACCTATTATTATTGGAGCCTTTGAAGCACAATCAATAGCAATTGCTTTAGAAACAGAAATAAGACCTCCAAGACCACTAACACACGATTTATTTAAAACATTTGCAGATACTTTTGATGTTTACGTTAAAGAAGTAATTATTCATAAATTGGTAGATGGCGTTTTCTTTTCTAGTTTAATTTGCGAAAGAGAAGGTAAAGAAGAGGTAATTGATACAAGAACTTCAGATGCCATTGCAATTGCTGTTCGTTTTAATGCGCCAATTTACACCTATGAAAATATTTTAGATAAGGCAGGTATTTATTTAAAAGTGGAAGAAGAAATGGCTTTTGAAAATAAAGAAGAATCAGTAGAAGTTTCTCAAAAAATCGAAAAAACATCTAAAAAAGATGAAAATATTTTTTCTAGCTTAACCTTAACAGAATTAAATAATCAATTAAACAATGCGGTTACGGATGAAAATTACGAGCTTGCTGCAAAAATTAGAGACGAAATTAGCAATCGTTCTTAAATTCGTATCCTTATGAAAAAACTTTTTATTCTTTTATTTTCAATCGTTTCAATCGTTTCATATTCTCAAGAAATAGAACAAGATTGGAGCTTTTCATCCATCAAAAAAAATGATGGAAAAGACTTTATTACATTAGATTCTACAGATGTTTTTAAACTAAAGGACGGAAAATTTGTAGTTTCTGTAAAAGAGAATAATTATTTAGTAGGTTCTGGAAATTACATTCATCAGAATAATTTATTAATTTTTAATTTTAAACAACCAAAAGATACTGTTAGATATTTTAACATTGTTTCTTCTGATGTTGCTAGTTTGATTCTGTCAGAAAATAACATCGTTTTTAATTTATCATCAAACTTAACTACAAGTGAGGTACTTACCCAAAAGGAACTTAATTTAGGTGAAGAAGATTTAAATGCAACCAAGGACGCTTCTAATACTATTTTACCAAGTCAAGGGTTTTCTATAGACACCTTATGGCGCGGAGTTTTAGGAATGATTTCTTTAATTTTAATTGCATTTTTATTTAGTTCTAACAAAAAAGCAATAGATTGGAAAAAAGCCGGAATTGGTTTATCTCTTCAATTAATTATTGCAATAGGAGTTTTGAAAATACCTTTTGTTCAAAAGGCGTTTGAATTAGTAGGAAAACTTTTTATTGAAATTTTAGAATACACAAAAGCAGGAAGTAAGTTTTTGTTTGATGGATTAATTGCAGATATGGACACTTTTGGATACATTTTTGCTTTTCAGGTTTTACCAACAATTATCTTCTTTTCGGCATTAACATCGCTATTATTTTATTTAGGTATTATACAAAGAGTGGTAAAACTTTTAGCAATCGTTTTATCTAAATTCTTAGGAATTTCTGGAATGGAAAGTTTGTCTGTTGCAGGTAATATTTTCTTAGGACAAACAGAAGCACCACTTTTAATTAAGGCTTATTTAGAGAAAATGAATAAGTCGGAAATGTTGTTAGTAATGATTGGAGGAATGGCAACTGTGGCAGGTGCTGTTTTAGCGGCATATATTGGCTTTTTAGGTGGTGGAGACAAAGAATTAGAATTGGTTTTTGCAAAACATTTATTAGCAGCCTCTGTAATGGCAGCACCCGGAGCAATTGTTATTTCTAAAATTTTATATCCGCAAACAGAAAAAGTAAATACCGATGTAACCGTTTCTCAAGAAAAAATTGGATCAAATCTTTTAGATGCAATTGCAAACGGAACAACAGAAGGATTACGTTTAGCAGTAAATGTTGGTGCAATGTTGTTAGTTTTTGTTGCTGTAATTGCTATGTTAAATGGTGGTTTAGGTTTAATTGGTAACATTACTTCTTTAAATGAAATTATTGCGGCAAATACAGCGTATGACAAACTTTCTATAGAATTTTTATTAGGATATGCTTTTGCACCGTTAATGTGGTTAATTGGTGTTCCTTCTGTAGATATGACTTTAATGGGGCAGTTATTAGGAATTAAATTGGCAGCAAGCGAATTTATTGGATATATTCAATTGGCAGAACTAAAAGATGTAGCAAACGGAATCCATTTAAACTACGATAAATCCATTATCATGGCAACGTATATGTTGTGTGGTTTTGCAAATTTTGCATCCATAGGAATACAAATAGGAGGAATTGGTTCTTTAGCACCAGGACAAAGAAAAACCTTGTCAGAATTTGGAATGAAAGCCTTAATTGGTGGTACAATTGCTTCTTTAATGTCTGCAACTATTGCCGGAATGATTATTGGGTAAAAGTGTAATTGTTTAAACGTTTAGTTCTCTAATCGTCAAATCATGTACATAATTAACAGGTAAAAGCCTACACAAAAAATGAAACAATATCACGATTTAGTAAAACACGTTTTAGAGAACGGAAATGATAAAGGAGATAGAACAGGAACAGGAACAAAAAGTGTTTTTGGGTATCAAATGCGTTTTGATTTAAGTGAAGGTTTCCCGATGGTAACTACCAAAAAGTTACACTTAAAAAGCATTGTGTATGAATTACTTTGGTTTATTAAAGGTGATACAAACATTAAATATTTGCAAGAAAACGGTGTAAGAATCTGGAATGAATGGGCGGATGAGAATGGCGATTTAGGGCCTGTTTATGGTCATCAGTGGCGCAATTGGAACAGCGATGAGGTAGATCAGTTAAAAGAGGTTATTGATACGTTAAAGAATAATCCTAATTCGAGAAGAATGTTGGTTTCTGCTTGGAATCCTTCAGTATTGCCAGATACCAGTATTTCTTTTTCAGAAAATGTTGCAAACGGAAAAGCAGCTTTGCCTCCATGTCATGCATTTTTTCAATTTTATGTTTCTAACGGAAAATTATCTTGTCAATTATATCAAAGAAGTGCAGATATATTTTTAGGAGTTCCTTTTAATATTGCGTCTTATGCTTTATTTACAATGATGATTGCACAAGTTTGTGGATACGAAGCAGGAGATTTTATTCACACTTTTGGCGATGCACATATTTATAACAATCACAAAGAACAATTAGAATTACAATTGTCTAGAGATATTAGACCGTTACCAAAAATGAAAATAAATCCAGCTGTAAAAGATATAGAAAATTTTACATTTGATGATTTTGAACTACAAGATTATAATCCGCATCCTCATATAAAAGGAGCAGTTGCGATATAAAAAAAGAGCTTTCAAATTAATTGAAAGCTCTTTTTTTTATCTATTACATAAAATTAATATTATAATTTTATAACTGCATTTTCAGAACCAGCATATTCGTTCCAAATATAAGAATCTGCTTCTTCATCATTTACAAAAGCGCCATCAACTAAGTATCTAAATTCGTAAGATTGGTCAGATTCTAAATCAACAGTACCTTTAAAAGTTCCGTTTTTTAATTTTTTAAGAGGTGTTGCTTTCTCATTCCATTCATTAAAACTTCCTACAACCGCAACTTTTTTAGCTTCTTCAGCGGCTAAAGTAAAAGTTACTTTACAAACTGGTTTGCTTTTCAAAAATTGTTTTTTAATTGCCATAATTTATTAATTATAAATTCGTTGGTAAAAATATGTAAGAATTCATAGTTAACAAACTATATTCAATAATAATGATAAAGAATTATTATATTAACAATTTTACACTTCTAAATATCTTGTTTTCTAATTAAAATACAAGTAAAATTATTGTATGTCTAATATGATGTCATTTTCTTTTTGCTTGATTTTCAGTTATTTTGCTCGAAAACGTATTCGTAGAGCCTATTTTATTGACTAAAAAGTAGTAAAAACGTCAAATCTCAAAACATTTTCTGTAATTTTGTTTAAAACCGATAGTAAATTTATGATTACAATAATTGCTGCAATCGCAAAAAATAACGCACTGGGTAAAAACAATGAATTAATTTGGCATTTACCCGAAGATTTAAAACGATTTAAAAAAATTACTTCTGGTCATTATATTTTAATGGGTAGAAATACTTTTGAATCTATTGGTAAACCCTTGCCAAATAGAACCACAATTATCATCACAAGAAATAAAAACTATTTTAAAGATGGATGTTTAATTGCCAATAGTTTAGAGGCAGCAATTGAGTTGGCAAATAAAGAAGAGAAAATTTATATCATTGGCGGTGCTCAAATTTATAAATATGCCATCGAAAATAATTTAGCAGATGCTTTAGATATTACCTTAGTGCATCATCAATTTGAAGCAGATGCTTTTTTTCCAGAAATAGATGATACCATTTGGAAAGAAACAAAAAGAGAAAATTTTAAAGCTGATGAAAAAAATAAATTTGATTACAGTTTCATAAGCTACAGAAAAATCAATTAAGTCTATCGGCTCTAAAACCACCACCTAAATTCATTTTATATTTTCTTTGTGCAAACAGAAAATAGTTAAATAGTTTATAGTTTACATCATAACCATAATCTGTATTGGATTGATAATCAATTATGTTTTCGTAAATATTTGGATTAAACTGTTGCGGATTTCTAGCTCTATTATTCCATTCTAAAACCCAAACACTATTTCTAGCTTCTAAATAATCTTGAGAATAAAATCCTGCGGGCTGTGCAATAGAATTTAAAAAGGCATTAAAGCCAATATCAATAATTATGATTTGGTATTCTAAACTATCATTAGCAATTACAACTGGTTCTTCTTTTTCTGTCGTTATACTATTTATGTTTGATGTGCCACAAGCCCAAAAAAAGAGTGAAACTGTAAATAGTACTATTGTTTGTTTTAAAAGTTTCATAATCAGAAGTATTAAGATTAGTAAAGTTCTAAAAAATATTTCAATTTACATTGCGTTTTACATCATTTAACATTAAATTTAAAACTTAAAATTTTTTAAAATGAAGAATAAATTCCTTTTCATATTAATTTTCTTTGCAATAATTTCATGTTCTAAAAGAGTAACAGAAAAGATAGCAGACGCTGATACTTATTCAATTTTAAGTGAAAAGGATAGAGCAACGTTAAAAGATGAACTTTTAGAAGATAGATTTACAAATTTGCTACCAAAATTAATGGATAAATCGGGTATTGATATGTGGCTTTTAATATCTAGAGAATACAATGAAGACCCTGTTTTAAAGACAATGCTGCCGGCAACTTGGTTAAATGCAAGAAGAAGAACAATTATTGTTTTTTACAGAAATAAAGAAAAAAACACGCTAGAAAGATTAGCAATCGCTAGATATGATATTGGGAATAGCATAAAATCTGCTTGGAATAAAGAGCTAGAACCAAATCAATGGAAGGCATTAGCGGAAATTATAAAAGCTAGAAATCCAGATAAAATAGGAATTAATTTTTCTAACCATTTTGCTTTGGCAGATGGCTTAGTAAAAACAGATTATGATGAATTAAGAGAGAATTTATCTGTAGAATTAAGTTCTAAATTAGTTTCTGCAGAAAATTTAGCCATTGCTTGGATAGAGACCAGAACAGCAAAAGAAATGGCTTTGTTTAAACAATTAGTTAAAATTACACACGATATTATCGACGAAGCTTTTTCTGAAAAAGTAATTATTCCGGGTAAAACAACTACAGATGATATCGTATGGTTTTTACGTCAAAAAGTAACTGATTTGGGATTAGAAACATGGTTTCATCCAACTATCGATGTGCAAAGAAATAACGTAATTTTAAAATCAGAAAAAGAATCTTTTTCTAAAGATAAAGAACAACAAACTATCCTAAAAGGCGATTTATTACATTGCGATTTTGGCATCAGTTATATTGGTTTACATACAGATTGTCAGCAACACGCTTATGTTTTAAAAGATGATGAACATAAAGTTCCTGAATTTTTAGCGGATGCTTTTCAAAAAGGAAATAGATTGCAAGATATTTTAACGAGGACGATGAAGCTTGGTAAAACCGGAAATGAAATATTAGCAGCATCTTTACAGCAAGCAAAAAATGAAGAATTATTACCGTCAATTTATACGCATCCTTTAGGAACTTATGGGCACAGCGCAGGTACAACAATTGGTATGTGGGATTCTCAAGAAGGTGTTCCTTTTAACGGTGAGTATCCTTTGCAAAAAAATACCGTGTATGCAATTGAACTAAATACAACAGTTGTTGTAAAAGAATGGAACCAAAGTATTCGAATTATGTTAGAAGAAGCAGGTTTTTTTGGTGATGGTTTTTTTGAATATGTAAACGGAAGGCAAATGGCCATTAAACCTATAAAAATAAATTAAATGACACGTAGATGTTTTTGGGTTACAGATAGTAAATTGTATCAAGAGTATCATGATAATGAATGGGGAAAACCTGTTTTTGATGATGCAACTTTGTTTGAGTTTTTAATCCTTGAAACCTTTCAAGCGGGTTTAAGTTGGATTACTATTTTAAACAAAAGAGAAAATTTTAGAAAAGCATTTGATAATTTCGATTACAAAAAGATTGCAAAATATCCAGAAAGCAAGTACGAATCTTTATTAGTAGATACAGGTATTATCAGAAATAAACTAAAGATAAAAAGTGCTATTAGTAATGCGCAATTTTTTTTAGAGATTCAGCAAGAATTTGGTTCTTTTTCAACGTTTATTTGGTCTTATGTAGATCATAAACCAATTATCAATAAATTTAAAGAAAGAAAAGAAGTGCCAGCAACAACTTCTTTGTCTGATAAATTATCAAAAGATTTAAAAAAACGAGGATTTAAATTTGTAGGATCAACAGTAATGTATGCGTACATGCAAGCTGTTGGAATGGTAAATGATCACACTACAGATTGTTTTAAGCATACGAGTTAAAATATTTATGATACATAAAACAAAAGACCCCGGTTTTGGTTATAATTCAAAAGAAAATGCAAAAAGCATTATAAATGATAATGGCAGTAGCAATGTGCTGCACGTTAACAGAAAAATAAATACAAACGATTTATATACCTTTTTTGTTGATATTTCTTGGGTCCAGTTTTTTTTACTGATTGTATTAGCTTACGTACTTTTAAATGTGTTTTTTGGTTTGTTGTATGTTGCCATTGGTATCGAACAAATAACACAAACCAGAGGATCTTTCTTTGCCGATTTTTTAAACGGTTTTTTCTTTAGTGCTCAAACATTAACTACCGTTGGTTATGGAGGAATTGCACCAGAAGGAATTGCATCAAACCTAATAGCTGCCTTTGAAGCGATGATTGGTTTGTTAGGTTTTTCATTTATTACGGGTTTATTATATGGCCGTTTCTCTAAACCAAAAGCATCTATAAAATTTAGCGAAAACTTAATTTTAAGAGATTTTAATAATGGCAAAGCGTTAATGTTTAGGTTGATGAATAGTAGAAAAACAGTGATGATTGAGCCAGAAATAAAAGTTACCCTATCAATTACAGAAAAAAGTGAAAACGGCGAATTTAAACGTGATTTTTATACGCTAAACTTAGAAAGAGATAAAATAATGTATATGCCAACAATTTGGACAATAGTGCATGAAATTGATTCAGAAAGTGTGTTGTTTAAATATACAAAAGAAGAAATAAAAGAATTAGATGCACATTTGTATTTACTGATAAATTATCATGAAGAATCTTTTTCTCAGAAAGTATATCAAATACATTCTTATGATTTTAAGGATTTACTTTTAGATGTAAAATACCAACCTTCTTCAAGTTTTAATAATGAGGGTTTTACGGTTTTAGATCATCATAAATTAAGTGCTGTTCAAAAATTAAATGAATAATGATAATTTGTATTAATAATTACCATAGTAAAAGTGCTAATTTTTCTAATATTTGTTGACCTTTTAGCTCAAATGACAAACAATGTTTATCAAATTAATTTTGTTAGTTTCCAAATAAAATCCGAATTGCTACAAAAACGGCAATAATTAATCCGCCATAAATAGCTACTTTTTTACCCGCATTTTTGTAGTAACGTTCGTGATTTTTTAAGTCCTTTTTATAGCTCCAAACTATTAAAGCACCAAAAGATAGCACAAAGAAAATAATAAAAATGATTCTTCCAGTAGTAAAATATGCACCTAAAAACATAGTTTTTATCCTTTTATAAGTTTTAATTATTAGATTTTATGAAATTTCTGTTTTTCATAAAGTTTCTATATCTTGTTAGTTGCAAAATTACAAATTAAAAGAATAACACTTGCTAGTTTTAAGCAACATATGTTATTCGTAAATTAACAATAATAAAACATGAAAAAAAAAATTGCAGCAGTAACTAAATTTCACACAGCTTTTAAATTAAATATGAATCATAAACCAATTGCAAATATTGGTAAAGACAGAAATTTACTTCGTTTTAATTTGATGAAAGAGGAAAATGAAGAATATTTAGAAGCGGCCAATAATAATGATTTGGTAGAAGTTGCAGACGCACTTGGTGATATGCTTTATATTTTATGCGGAACGATTATTGAACACGGAATGCAAGATAAAATTGAAGCTGTTTTTGATGAAATTCAACGAAGCAATATGAGTAAATTGGGAGCAGGAGGAAAGCCTATTTACAGAGAAGATGGTAAAGTTTTAAAAGGACCTAATTATTTTAAACCAAATATATTGGGTGTTTTAGAGGGATAAATTTTTATAATTGTGTCTTCTCCTGAAATAGGTTGACCTTTTTTTTAGCCGTTTAGAAGGCAAAAAAATAATTTGAACTAGCTTTTAGTTTAAATTTTAAGTTCAGGTAAATTTACATTATTTCTGCGATATGATTTGTATTTGATGTTAGGATTTAAATGTACGTCAGCAGGATTTCTTAAATCTAGGCTAAAATGCTTTCTCAAATTATTGTATATATCTACAGCTTGTTTTGTGATTTCTTGAGCAATAGCAGTGTTTTTAATACAGTTTCTAAGTCCATATTCATATTTTAAAGTTCTATTAATTCTCTCCGCGATTGCATTTTCGTATGGATCATATTGTTCAGTCATACTCATTATCATTCCATTTTCTTCGGCAAATGCTGTGTATTTAGGATTACAGTATTGAAAACCTCTATCGGAATGATGAATTAGTTTTTCATTAGGGTATTTTCTATTTTTAATAGCCATAGCAAGCGCTTCTGTGCAAAGAGATGTTTTCATGTTGTTATCTAATTTATAGCCCATAATTTGCTTGGAATAGGCATCTGTTACGATTGCTAGATAATTGTGTCCATTTTCTGTTTTAATGTATGTGATATCGGTTACCCAGAGTTGTTCTGGTCTATTAGGAACTTGGTCTTTAATTAGGTTTTTATATTTTCTAAATTGATGATTCGAATCTGTTGTTGTCACATAGTTTTTAAGCTTAGGGACGAGCAAATTATGGAGCCTTAAAAAGTCGTAAAATTTATCTCTTCCCATCTTTATTTTTTGTTTTATGAAGTCAGATTTTAGTTCATCATAAAGCTTAATACCACCAGTTCTCATGCCTACTTTTTTGCGATAATCTAGTACCATTACAATAATTTTTTCGTAATTTATTTGTTTGATTTCTTGCTCTTTACATCTTTTGTAGAAGGCTTGTTTACTAATCCCAAAACATTCATAGAACCACTTTCTTTTAAACGGTTTTTCTTTTTTAGCTCTATCTCTTTTGCTAATGTTTTGGGCAGCGACTTTTTTGATAAATCGACACCAGTAATGATTTCCATATCGGCAATAATATCTTGCTGAAAGTCTTTGATAAACTCAAGGGCTTCAATACGTTCCTTTAATTTTTTTATTTCGTTTAGTTTGCTCATTCCTGTATTTTGTTGCACTAAAGTACTATATTTTTTAATCCAATAGCCAATGGTAGTTCTAGAAATATCATATTTTTTAGAAGCGAAGTTGGTTGAGATCTGACCATTTTGAATTTGGTCAACGACGAATAATTTAAGCTCTAAAGTTACTTTTTCGTAAGTTTTTTTTCGGCAGTGTTCATTTTGTGTTTTCATAAGTGACTATAATTAAGTGTTTAATTTTTAGTCAACCTATTTCAGGAAAGTACTTGGATTCAACGTTGTAACGCAACAAATTGTTATTGTTTTTT